>JADEYI010001000.1_pt1 | contig 26049 bp, 36 predicted proteins | sample 8542331 | NCBI WGS metagenome assembly JADEYI01 (sample SAMN16510988, study PRJNA670497) | mine drainage metagenome | isolation source: biofilm near Copperflume 1 | place: Germany: Marsberg coppermine Kilianstollen | collected 2018-02
CCGCTACCTCCACCGCCGCAAAAGAATTGATTTTTGCCATCGGATTCGAGCCCCGAGACTCCAGTGCCGGGCGGCATCTCGATCCGCTCCAGCACTTTCCCTGTCGCCGGATCAACGCGTCTCACCTCGCTTTCATCGCCTTCCCACGTGCCGTGCCAAAGTTCTCCGTCGGTCCAGGTGACGCCGGTGACAAAGCGATCTGACTCGATGGTGCGAAGAATCACCCCGGTTTCTGGGTCGATCTGCCGGATCTTCCGGCCCCGGTGATGACCCACCCAAAGCGTGCCTTCAGCCCATGCAAGACCGGAGTCCCCGCCCGCGCCCGGCGCCGGAATGGTGCCCAGTACACGACCGGTTGCAGGATCAATTTTTTGGATGCGGTCCTCGGCGATTTGATACAGATGCTTGCCATCGAATGCCGTGCCCGCGTGAGCCGCTACATTCAGCGTGCGGAGCACCTTGCCGGATTTCGGATCAATGGCTATCAATTTATCGCCCGTGGCAGACCAAACGAGCCTGCCGTCATAGGTGACGCCATTCACTCTGTCGGCCCCCGGGAACGAGCCGTATTCACGCACGATATCGGCTGACGATTTTTTCATGTCATCCAGTTTAGTCGCCCGGCGAGAAAACCGGGAGTAACAAAGTGGTCGTGATCCCGGGCAAAGCCGGCGCCGTCCAGCGGCGCGCCGGCCCACGGCCGAATGACTGGACTTTGCCGGCTTCCGACAACGAGTCCAAACCGCGTTGTATGGTGCGCTGGCTGGCTCCCAGGGCCAGCCCGAGCGCCGAACTGGACCATGATTCGCCGTCCGAAAGCAGCGCCAACAAGGCCGCGTTGTCCCCCTCAAACGGTTGCGCCAGCACCACGACACGTTTATTCCGCCGCGTCACCCATGCGAACCCGTCCTGCGTCGCATGGATGACGGCGACAGACCGCAATGTCCTGCGAAGTCGGCCCATCTCGACGCGCAGTCTCGCCCGATGGGATTCATCGGCCTGCCTGCCACGAAAGGCGCGTGCGATCAGCGCGCTCCGCGACACGTCGCCTGGCCAGGCCTCAGCGAGTGCTCGCGCGAGTGTAAAAAGCACCGGGCGGCTCGCAAGCGGAATTACAACGTTCTCGTGACGCACGAGGTGGCGACACGCGTCCACGATGACCAGGTTCGAGGTGAGCAGATTCTCCACCTCCGCCAGCGCGAGCGGCTGGTCCGATCCGCGCGAAATCAAGCGCGCAGCGGGGGATTTCAATCCGAGTGCCGCCGCTTCGATCTCCGCCACCAAGGCGCTGATCCCCGCTGCTTGCGCCGCGTTTTTGGCCCGTGCGAGCGCCCTTTCCGCCAGCGTCGCACGCACACGCCGAATGGCGATTCCGGCCGCTGCCAGTTCATAGGCGGCCCGCGATACCGGGATAAAGGGCGACGGATCGAGGCGATCCAATTGCCGTTCCGCTTCATCCAGTTCGCCGATCAACACCAGTCGGCGGACCTGAAGCAGCCGCGCATGCGCCGCATTCAAGTAGTCCTGGTGCGTTTCCAAAACCTCCCGAGCAGTGTCCAGGATCTTGGCGGACCCGCCCAGGTCACGCGACACCAGCGCAATTTCAGCCAATGCGACTGCGCATCGGGCGCGGGCAACCGCCTCTTTGGGGCTGAAGGCTCGCGCGGCGCGTTGCAGCAGGGTCTTGGCGCGCTCGAAATCGCCGAGTCGCGCCATCGCGATGCCCCGCAGGGCCAGCGCCGGGGCATCGTTACGCAGGGCGACACGCTTCAGCGCACCTAGTACATCACCTTGTGCGAGGGCACGCGCAGCGGCCGTAATCAGCGAGTCCATTTTTTATCACGCCACACTTGTTACTCACGCTGTTTGATGCCGGGGACTAGTGTATCTCATGACCTTAAATAGTCGTGTCGTAGCCGAAACAGAGCTGACGGCAAACGATCATTCACTTAATAGGAGCAACAGACCATGACTACACACATCACCGGAACACATGAAGAGTGGCTGCAGGCGCGATTGCAATTACTCAAGGCGGAGAAGGAGCTCACCCGGCATAGTGACGAGCTCGCATGTCAACGCCAGGCACTGCCATGGGTCCGAATCGACAAGGATTACCGGTTCGACACCGATGCAGGAAGCGCCTCCCTGACGGAACTTTTTAAGGGGCGTTCGCAGCTGCTGGTCTACCATTTCATGTTCGGGCCCGACTACAAGGCAGGGTGCGTCTCCTGCTCGTCGATCGCCGATGGCTTCAACGGTATCACCGACCACCTGGCCAATCATGACGTGATGCTGTGGGCCGTCTCGCGGGCGCCGCTTGCCAAACTCCAGGCCTACAAACGGCGGATGGGTTGGAGCTTCCCGTGGGCGTCGTCGCTCGTCAGCGATTTCAACTACGATTTCGCCATTGCGTTCACCGAGGAACAACAGCGCGCTAACGCCTACGAATACAACTACCGTCGCCCAGCGCCGGCGGCACGCGAGCCGTTCTCGGGCAACAAGACGGCCACGGTGCCGGAGGTTATGGCGGCCATGACCGGTGTCGACTTGCCCACGTACGCGCGCGAGGCGCCCGGCGCAAGCGCATTCGTGCTCGAAGACGGCAACGTCTACCATACCTATTCCACCTATTCGCGCGGACTCGACGGCCTTTGGGGCATGTACCAGTGGCTCGACCGCGCTCCCAAGGGGCGTAACGAGAAGGGTGTGTGGCTGCACCGCCATGACGAGTACAACCAGCGCTGAGCGTGTGCCGTTGGCTCAGACGCAAACACTCGCGACTAACGGAATGCCTTTCGTGGCGTACTCGGAGGACCAATGGCCATGAAGACCAGCGCTCTCTACCCGACTCAATTAATGCGGAGTGATGTAAGACTTGGCACCGTCCGCGCATCCGACTGGCTTTGTCTCGCGGCCGCGCCGACATTCGCAATCATGGCATTAGTTACGGGGATCCATGGCGGCAACATGCCGGCTATGCTCTGTCCGCCTCCTGGAAACGAATTGCCGCTCAGCGGTATGTGCTTGATGTACGTGCTGATGAGCGCCTTCCATATGGGACCTTGGCTGAAACTGATCTCCCGCCGAAGAAGCGCTGTCGGTCGCTAATCGAAGGCTGGTTTGAATGACTGGCCCTGACGGTGTTTCTGCCGCTGAGTGGACGATGGATCGTTGCAGCGCATGCGGATCGAAGCGCCTGCTGTCAGTGGAGGAACCGTGGTCTATCCCTGATTGATTTGTGCGATCGTCAAGGGCGCGTCGTCTACAAGGACAGAGGAGAAGAACCCTAAAATTTGCTTAAGAGCACCTAGAAGCCCGAGTCTCATCAAGCGCGAATATCGAGACCATTGCCTCCGTCCATCAGCCTCGCGCGAGTGCATGGAGCAAAGCACTGTTCATGACCAAATGTGCCAATATCAAAACCACAATTCCAAGCATTAGGACGAAATGCAGGCGACGCAATGACAGGCGGCAATTACCTCTGGCCCTTTCAAGGCGCATGCCCAAGGCAACTTGGGCAAAAATCAGCAGCAACGCCAGGGTAGCGAGATTGATCCCGGAAACGCTTGTATGCCGCAGCATGCCGGAGCCCATCGAGATATACATATGCAGCGTGACGAGCGTCAGGATGGTATAGCCGATCCAGGCGTGGATTTTCATCCGCCGCCATACCGCAGCGGCTGGTACGCCGGCTGCACGCACTTGCCGGCGCAGGATATAAGGCAACATTAGTGTGATCAGGACCAGGGAAAATGCGAGAAAACCACTGATGCTTGTAATAAGGAAAGCCATAAGTTACGACCTCAGTAAACCTGCACATAACCGGTAAGGACCGTGAGGCTTCTGACGTCGAATTGATTTGTATTCTTGCCCCAGGCTATGGCGCTCACTGCCAAGACCGCCCCCGGATGCACGTCATCTCGCTTGCCCATGATCACCGGCGTCCCGGCCTGCCAGTGAAGCCGCACATCATCGGCTGTGCGAACGTAGGCTGAGTCTTGCTTGCTGAGCAAGCTCGCGTCCAGCACGTTCGGAGACGGCATCGCCGCAACCTCTACGATCAGGTTCAATGCGGTGCCGGCCGGCGTCGCGGCCATCCGCGAAGAACTCAGAGCGGACGGGATCAGCATCATCCGCCGGCTGTAGCCACCCGCAACAACGGCTAGTACCAAAGCAACCAGCATCGCGAGCGGCAGCCAAATACCGAATTTGAGCAACGACTGCCCATTTTTCCTCTGGTCAGCGGACTGTGGTTCCGTCATGGCGCGCTCCAATCAGGTTCGAAATTACGTCACGACCAGCACTTGCTTGTTGTCCCTGTACAGAAATGCCGCAACCAACGTCGCCAAAATGACTCCGCCCCAGATGTCCACCATCCAGAAAATGGGCACGATGGGCGTCACCGGAAGCCAGGTAATGATGCTCAAGTCCATGGGGAAGCCGGCGGCAAAGCCGAGGGCGATGCCAATTTTAATTGCGGTCCTTGCTCCGGCTCCGAGCGGCTCTCGCATGACGGCATACAACCAGGCGCCGATTCCGGACACAAGCAATACGGTTAGTGCCCAGGAAGAGAAAAAGATTTCCGCGCCATATCTGGGTTTCGCCAGGAGATGCCCGAGACTTTGTTCAGCATGATACCGTGGGATTCAGGATTCCCATGGTCACGATGCCGGTCCAGACCGACCACACCACGGCCCCCACGAGGGCGCCGATCAACACGCGCTTGCCATTTACGCTGCTCATAACTGGTTGTGTGACTTTGGTAGTTCGGTAACACCTTTATTAGCAACCGCATTGGATAATGCCGGAGTCGAAAGGCGGGCTGCCTCCGGCAGGTTCTGGTTTCCAGTCCTTTTGGGAGGTTCCATCTCGCGATTCGACACGATCCACCACCGGCCGGATTCTTCCTTCACCACGGCGGTGTAATACCCCTTCTCGACAGGCAACGGCTGCCGATCTTTGGTGACCGCCCCGGATATCCTGAATTTGCCATCAATTAGCGCAAGGTCGGGTTTCAGGAAACGTATATGCTCGACAGTCGCCGTAGCCCGGCTGCCGGCATAGCCCATGGAGAATGCCTGGGCATAAAAACCCTGAATCTGTTGTCTGCCTTTCAAGTACGTGCCATCGGGATTTATGAAGTCGCCATCCGGTGTCCAAAACATCGCCAGGCCCCGTGCATCGCTGTCATGCCAATGGACCGTGAAGTTAGTGAGCAGATTCCGGATCGCTGCTTCATCGTTTGCACGCGTGTGGGCGGTAGCGGGAAGATTTATCAGCGACGTAACAGCCACAAGCAATATGGAAACCCAAACATTTGCGCGCATCATGATTTCTACTCCCGGGACCAACAGAAGGTCCTGTGATCGGGAGCTTAAGTACCCTTGCGCAGCTGTACCAGTGCCAAAAGACGGGAGTGTCGGAGCATGGCTTCCGGCACATGCCCGAGCGATGGCTGTTGCCGATCAAATGACCCAGTGACCGCCGTGCAAACTTCACACTTGCGTTGTTACCCAACTGAATACCGGCGAAGCAGCATGCCGCGTCGGCTGCGGTTTACGAAAAACGGGTTACAGGTATCCCCATTCAAGCGCTTTAAGGACTGCCCTGGTCCGGTCCCGGACATCGAGCTTTGCAAGAATGTTCGAAACGTGGTTTTTCACGGTCCCCTCGGTCACGGAAAATGCCTGGGCGATTTCCCGGTTGTTATAGCCTCCGGCCAGCAATCTGAGAATCTCGGTCTCGCGCCGGGTCAGGGGACTTTCCGGCGTGATGGTCTGCGAGGGCGGCAATTCCTTGCCGAAGTTCCTCAGCAGCCGCTCGGTGATGGCCGGCTGCAACAGCGTCGCGCCTGCCTGCAGGGCACGGATGCCATCCACGAGTTGTTGGAGCGTGACGTCCTTGAGCAGATACCCCTTGGCACCGGCATGTATGGCATCCACGAGCAGCGAGTCCTCATCGAAGGTGGTGAGAATCAGGGTAGGCGGTAACGATTGACGATCCCGCAATTCCTTCAGTACCTCGATTCCCGAGCGTCCGGGCAATTTGAGATCCAGCAACAAAACGTCGGGCTTGTGTTTCAGGGTGATCGCAATGCCCTCATCCGCGTCGGAAGCGGTCGCCAGCACTTCGATATCCTCGCAGAGCGCCAGCAGTTTCTTGATCCCTTCCCGGACCAATGTCTGGTCTTCAATCAGACAGATCCTGATCATCGTCAGCCGGCTTCGAGCGGCAGAGTGAATTCAATGGCAAATCCTTTATTCATCCGGTTCCGCACTGCCAGACTTCCGCCGAATTCCTCCAGCCGTTCACGCATGCCCGTCAGGCCATGCCCAAACCGGAGAGCATCTGATCCGTGCCCGTCATCGTACGCGTGCGTAACGACGGTGTTTCCGTCGCGTCTTATGTCGAGCCACAGATTTTGCGCGCCGGAGTGTTGCCTGGCGTTGGTGATGATCTCCTGCAAACAGCGTACCAAGGTATGCGCGCGGCTGGCATCGGCCGCTTCCAGATCATCGGTCACGGTGAGATGCACCTTGAGTTGCGGTCCATCAACCGCGAGCGCACGCAGAAGTTTCACCAGCCCGGCGCGATCATCCCCGCGCATCAGGCTGACGATATCCCGCACCTTTCCCAGTAATCCTTTGGCAATATTGCGCGCATTATCCACTTCCTCGCGCATACCCTCCGGCGAATTGCGCGCCACCTCAAGATGCAACGAAAGCGCGGTGAGATCATGCCCCAGCACATCATGCAATTCTCGCGAGATGCGCACGCGTTCCCCGATCTGGATGCTCTGCGCCAGCAGCAGCTGGGTGGTCTTGAGTTCCGCGTTTGTTCTCAGCAGCTCGTACCGCGCTTTGGTCTCACGCTGCGCTACGTAGGCTGTCAAATACGCGAAGATCTGGAAGACGCTGAAAATAATCACTTGGGCCACTCCCAAGCTGTTGGGATACAGCACCATCAGCACGGCGGCCAGCAGCAGCGCCTGAACCAGCACCCAGGCCATGGCCTTGCGGGCGGACATCAAGAGCGGCGCTTGCCACGCGACTATCACGAGTAAAGCCCCCGCGAAGCATTCCGGTTTGAGATAAATCATCACCAGCGGCGACAGCGTGGCGATGCCGAGTGCCAAGACACGCAAAATGGAAACTGCCCGCCCTTTCCCGGCAGTTCCACTGGCCATCAATACCGGACCAAAACTCAGGAACGCCGCGATCCAAATCAATGATTCCGGATGTGAGAACAACCGTGAATCTTTGGCGAATACAATCGCCTCCGGCAATCCCACGGCCAGCCAGGTCAGTGCGCCGATCCATCTCAGAAACTTGGAAACAGAATCTCCGGTTTTCATCGCATGAGTATAGCCGTTGCACACCATGAGGTATGTGCCGGAAGTCATAGCTCAGCGCCGCCGCCTTTCGGCACTGGTGGCGTCAGTGGCGGCTTTTTACTCTCACGGACGTCGCAATCATTCATGGATGCCACCCAATGCGTTTCCTTCGTCTTTGCCGCGCTGTCTTTATCGGCCTCAATCTTGCACTCGCGCCTTTTCTCGCTGGATATGCCCAGTCCAGTCCGATGATCACTGCGCAGCCTACCTCCAAGGTAACCACCCTTTCCGGCGAGCCCGATGAATCCGCCTGGCGCGCCGCGCAGGTGATCACACTGACACAACAGAACCCGAATCCCGGCGCAGCTACGCCATTCACCACCAGCGTGCGCATCCTGCGCGGTGCGCGTCATATCTATTTCCTAGTCGTCTGCGCCGATCGCGATCCGGCGAAGATTGTCGTGCACACGCTGCAACGCGACGGCGACCAGAGCAATGATGATTCCGTTACCCTGCTGCTCGACACCTTTGGCCGGAAGAAACTCGCCTATGTGTTCCAGGTGAACGCCGGCGGCGCCATGGCTGACGGCCTGGTTTCGCCCGGTTACAGCAACCCCAACAGCAGCGTACCGGTGGACTACAACTGGAACGGCTACTGGACCGCGGCGGTGAAGCGCACTGCTGCGGGCTGGACAGCGGAGCTCGCCATAGACACCCAGAGCCTGCAATTTGACAACAAAAACGGCGTTTGGGGGTTCAATGTCAGCCGCTACGTGCCGCGCAAGCAGTTGACCCTGGCCTGGTCCGGTATCACGCTCAACGCTTCGGTGTTCAATCCCCAGTGGGAGGGCAAGCTCGCCGGTGTGCAGGGTTTGAGCCAGGGCAACGGCCTCGAGTTTGATCCGTATGTGCTAGCGGAATACAGCGACGCCAAGCACGATACCGCCAGCCATACCGGTTTCGATCTCAAATACAACTTCACGCCGGAAATGGCCGGTCTGTTCACCTACAAGACGGATTTCTCCGAAGCCCAGGCCAATACGCAGCAGGTAAATCCTTCGCCCTTTCCGCAGCCCACTCCCGAAACGCGCGCCTTCTTCCTGGATGGCGCCAACATCTTCAGCTTTGGCCATAATCTCGGGCAGAACTTCATCCCGTTTTACTCGCGCAGCGTCGGAATAGTAAATGGTGAATCCGTACCGCTTGACGAAGGCGTGAAACTGCTGGGACGCACGGATGGCTGGACGCTGGGCCTGCTGGATACCCAGATGGCCGGTACCACACTATCGAGCGGCACCAACCTGTTTGCCGGCAGGGCTTCCTACAACATCAACGATCAGTGGCTCGTGGGTACGCTTATCACCCATGGCGATCCCACCGGCAAAGACACCAACACACTCACCGCCTTCGACAGCACTTGGAGCACCTCCACCTTTGACGGAGATAAAAACCTGAGCGTATCCGGATGGGGAGCGCGCTCCTCAGGCAGCGATACGTCCGCCGGAACGCCCAACGGCTATGGTTTCGACGCGCAATATCCCAATGATCTGTGGAATGCCGATCTCAGCTACAACTTCTACGGCGATGCGTTGAATCCAGCTCTCGGTTTCCTGCAACGCCCGGGTACCAAGCAATACACTGCCAGCTTTTTGTATCAGCCACGCCCGGCGACTGGCAGCAGCTTTGACTGGATGCGGCAGTTTTTCACTGGTGTGGCTTTCAATCGGGTCACAGGTCTAGATAACCGGGTACAAAGTGAATACTGGTTGCTCACGCCATTCGGGTGGCTCACGCAACAGGGCTGGAATGTGACTACGGACGTCATACCCGACCATGAGGTGATATCCGTACCTTTCGAGTTCGTTCCGGGAGTCAGCATTCCGGTAGGCGATTATCATTTCACCATGGCTGGCATCACGCTTACGACGCCGCGTCTCCATCCCTGGGTGTTCTCGCTGCACGGAGAAGGCGGCGGTGCGTACAACGGCCATTACCGCGCCACCACATCGGATCTTTCCTGGGCAACTCCCGGCGGCCATTTCACGGCCGACTTCGCAACCGTCATGATCTGGGCCTACACGCCACAAGGCAACGGCAGCGTGCGCGCATTAAACCTTGGCCTTGGCTATTCATTCACGCCCGATCTGACGCTTTCCGCACTCACTCAGTACAACAACGTAAGCCACAACACCTCGATCAACGCGCGCTTGCAATGGCTCATCCAGCCGGATCGCGTTCTATACCTTGTGTGGAATCACGGCTTGACGCTCAATCCCAACTTACTGCAGGGTCAGCAGGTCATTACCGGCAATGCCGTAATCGCAAAACTGGTATGGGGGATTTATTGAGGGAGCAAAAGGAGAAGAAGGGGACATTCTACTTTTTCCGAGGCCGTCCACGGGGCCGCAGACTCGCTTCGAGCCCCAAGCGGCGTGCCGTGCGCCGCATCCAGGCAGGCGCGCCGAAGGGTGTGCCGCGGTTGACGCTCTGGCGAAGAGCGCTGAGTTTGGTCGCCTTCCAGGCGACGCTCTTTAAACCCCTCGCCTTATGGGCGTGGGTGGTTTAGTTGCTCTGCATCACGCTTTCAGCCGATACCCGGTGCGGAATATCCAATAAACGATGACCAGACAGATGAACATGAACAGCAGGGTCATGCCCAGGCTGGCCGCCAGGCTTACGTCGCCCGAATTGTAAAAACTCCAACGGAAGCCACTCACCAGATAAACCACGGGGTTGAATAACGAGACCGTCTGCCAGACGGACGGCAGCATCTTGATGGAATAGAAACTGCCACCGAGGAAGGTGAGGGGCGTCAAAATCAGCATCGGCGCCAGCGAGAGTTTCTCGAAGTTGTCAGCCCAGATTCCAATGATGAAACCCAACAGACTAAAGCTCACGGATGTCAGCACCAGAAAAAACACCATCCAGACAGGGTGACGGATATCGAGGGGCACGAACAGGGTCGCGGTCGCCAGAATGATGCTCCCGAGGATGATGGATTTGGTGGCGGCGGCACCCACGTAACTCAACACCGCTTCGAAAGGCGATACCGGCGCTGACAGCAGCTCGTAAATCGTACCGATGAATTTCGGAAAGTAGATGCCGAACGAGGCATTCGACACACTCTGGGTCAGCAGCGACAGCATGATGAGGCCCGGGACGATGAACGCACCATAACTGATGCCGTCCATATGGGTGATGCGTGAGCCAATGGCCGAACCGAACACCACGAAATACAGCGAGGTTGAAATGACCGGCGCCACGACGCTTTGTATGAGCGTGCGCTTCATGCGCGCCATCTCGTAATCGTATAAAGCGCGTACCGCGTAGATGTTCATCGGTGATCTCCGATCAGCTTCACAAAAATCTCTTCCAGAGACCGTTGTTTGGTCTGCAGGTCGTTGAAACGTAACCCTAAGCGGCTGAGGTCGGCCAGCAGCGCAGTGATGCCGGTGCGCTCGGCGTGGGTATCGTATGTGTAGACCAGTTCGCTGCCGGCATTTTGAAGTTGCAGGGAATACTTGGCGAGCTCGCCGGGAATGGCGGCGATGGGCGCCAGCAGATGCAGGACCAGTTGTTTTTTCCCCAATTTGCGCATCAATTCAGCTTTCTCTTCCACCAGAATGAGTTCACCTTTATGGATAACGCCGACCCGGTCGGCCATATCCTCGGCTTCCTCGATGTAGTGGGTGGTGAGAATGATGGTGACGCCGCTGGCGCGGAGATTTCTGATCAGCTGCCACATGTCGCGCCGCAGCTCCACATCCACGCCCGCCGTGGGCTCATCCAGAAACAGCACCGTGGGTTCATGCGCCAGCGCCTTGGCAATCAAGACGCGGCGTTTCATGCCACCCGACAAGGTCATGATCTTGCTGTTGCGCCGCTCCCATAGCGAGAGTTCGCGCAGCACCTTTTCGACATGCGCCGGATTCTTGGGTTTGCCGAAAAGCCCGCGGCTGAGACTGGCGGCCCCCCGCACGGTGACGAAGGCGTCGGTAGTGAGCTCCTGAGGGACCAGGCCGATGATGGAGCGGGTCTTGCGATAGTCCTTCACGATGTCGTGCCCGGCCACCAGCACCCGCCCTGCGCCGGGGTTCACGATCCCGCAAATGATGCTGATGAGCGTGGTTTTGCCCGCGCCGTTGGGCCCGAGCAGCGCGAAGATCTCGCCGCGGTAAATATCCAGGCTGACGTTTTTCAGGGCTTGATAGCCGGATGCGTAGGTTTTGGATAGGTTCGAAATGGAAATCATCGGCTCCGCGCGCGAGTCGGACCCGAGCGAGGTTGCCGGAGCGCGGGCAGCGCTTGGAGATTTACTGTCATCCGAGTGCTGATCAATTGTCTCGTTCATAGTTTTATCATTTTAGCGGTACACTAGCGGCCACACAGTATTCACGAAAGCAATGCAACAGCGGGTGCTAGAGTAGCACGCGATTCGTTAGCGTAATGTCGTGGTCGCCCAGGTCCCTACTCTGACTGATCTTTATCCGTGTGAGTGATCAGTCGCGCGCTGCGATCACCGGTGGTGTAAATCCATAACCAGCTGAGGGCCACTGCCAGGCGATTGCGCACACCGATGAGGAAATAGATGTGCACCAAGCCCCACATCCACCAGGCGAACCGACCACGCAACTTGATCCAGCCAAAATCGATGATGGCGGCGCGCTTGCCGATGGTGGCCAGGCTGCCGGTGTGCTGGTAGCGGAACGGCCGGGGTGCAAGCTCACCACGCAGTCGTTTGCGGATGCTCGCGGCCACATGGCGGCCTTGCTGCTTGGCTGCCGAGGCGATGCCCGGCACCGGCTGGCCGTGCCAGGCGTGGATGATGGCGGCATCACCGATGACGAAGATCTCCGGATGCCCCGGAACCGTCAGATCCGGCTCCACTGTGACGCGCCCGGCTTGATCCGCGGGTGCCTGGAGCCAATCCGCCGCGGGTGAAGCCTGCACGCCGGCCGCCCACAGGATCACCTTGGTTGCCAGCCGGCGTTCGCCGAACACCACGCCGGCAGCGCTGCACGCGCTGACCGGCCTGCCCAGTTCGATTTCGACACCCAGACGTTCGAGGGCGGTGTGTGCGTAACGTGCCAACTCCGCGCTAAAGCCCGGCAGGATACGTGGCCCGGCTTCGATCAATATCACCCGCGCTGAGCGCGTGTCGAGCGCGTGGAAATCCTTGCGCAGATTTTCATGCGCAAGCTCCACGATGGTGCCGGCCAACTCCACGCCCGTGGGTCCGCCGCCGACGATCACAAAGTTCAGCCAGGCGGCGCGGCGCTCCGGGTCGGTCTCGCGTTCTGCCATCTCCAGGGCGAACAGCATGCGCGAGCGGATGGTGACCGCATCCGCCAGTGTCTTGAGCCCCGGCGCGTAAGGCTCCCACTCGTCATGTCCGAAATAGGCGTGCCGGGCCCCGGTCGCCACCACCAGCGAGTCGTAATCCAACTCACCGCCGTCTGCATACAGGACCTTGCGATTCGCGGTGTCCACGCCGGTGACCATCGCCAACACCGTGCTCACATTACGGTGGCGTTGCAGCAGGTGGCGGACCGGCCAGGCGATCTCCGAGACCGCCAAGGAGGCAGTCGCCGCCTGGTACAACAATGGCTGGAATAAGTGGTGGTTATGCTGATCAACAATGATGATGCGCACGGGCGCCCCAGCCAGGCGATGCGCAACCTCCAGGCCGCCAAAACCAGCACCCACAATGACCACGCGGTGGGGAACGGATGGCTGGTTCAAAGCTGAGTTCTCCCTGACGCCGTGTGCACAGAATCGAAGCTGCAATAAGCAATCAACCTGGCCCAGTCTAATGGCTAGCCATGGCGGCCACAATTATTTGAGCTGGGGCAACACATTTTGATTGAGAGGTAGCGAAAGGAATTCGGAAGTTTAGTGTTTAAAAGGTACTGGACCCTTTCGGATGCTTCTGCGTTTTAGAAGTCTTTGACGAGCGCTTGACATGCAAGCATTTACTTGCATAATATATCGGCATGCCACTAACCACCATCCATGAATGACACCGACGTCCTGTTTAAGGCCCTGGCTGATCCCGGCCGGCGCAAGCTGCTGGACGTGCTGCATGCCAGCGACGGCCGCAGCCTCAACGAGCTGTGCGAGCACTTGGACATGACGCGCCAGGGCGTGACCCAGCATCTGGACCTGCTGGAAGCCGCCAACCTGGTGGTTACACAGTGGCGCGGTCGCGAGAAGCTGCACTTCCTCAATCCGGTACCGCTGCAGGAGATCTATGAGCGCTGGATCGCCAAGTTCGAAAAACCGCGCCTTAAGGCGCTCTCACATCTGAAAAAACGACTGGAGAAAACCCATGGCTAAATCAACTTTCGTTTATGTGACCTACATCCGTACCACACCGGAGAAGCTGTGGACGGCACTCACCGAACCAGAGTTTCAAAAGCAATACTGGTTCGGCATGCACTGCGAAAGCCAGTGGACGGCGGGATCTGCGTGGAAGCTTATGAATAGCGAAGGTGCGATCTTCGACGCCGGCGAGATCGTCGAGGCCAAGCCGCCACGGCGGCTGGTGATCCGCTGGCAGAATCAGAAGCCCGAGATCAAACCCGAAGGCTTCTCGCTGTGCACCATGGAACTGGAAGCCTGTGGGCCGGCGGTCAAGCTCTCCATCACCCACAGCATCGAGCGCGATCCTTCGAAGCTCATCACTGGGGTGTCCGGCGGCTGGCCGAAGATCATCTCCAACCTCAAGTCCCTGCTGGAGACCGGCGCCATCGCATTGCAGGAATCTTACCCCGCGCCTGGCGCGAAGACAGGGGCAAAATAATCATGGCCAAAGTCATCTTTGGAAACCATTCTTCGGTCCTGGTTCCGCGACAAGATCGGGACAGCATTCGCAATTTTTATTGTGATGTCCTCGATGGCAAGATCACAAAAGCGGCTCCCGAAAGAGATTTCCTGCGTCTGGGCGAGGACTTCTATATCGTGTTTCTCTATGGCGATGTCCCTGATGTGAGCGAGTTGTCGCGGACCGCGAGATCAATCTGGCTGGAAATAAAGTCCGACAATGTTGAGGAAATGCGTCAAAAAATCCTCGCATCCGGCCTGGTGAGAAAGCTGGAGGTGCCGGACCCGCATCTTTACTTCCAGGCGCCGGGAGGTCAATGCCTGCGGTTAGTCGGGATCGACGAGGACCTCTCATTTTATGAGGGGAGCGGAGCCGGTCCAGATGTGACAAAAATCAAAGAGGCCCTCAACAAGGAGGCAATGAAAAACCATGAGTAATACCATGAAAAAACCACAGGATTTCAGCCTGAGCTTAACGGTAAAAGCGTCAGCAAAAGAAACCATAGAAAAGATTAGCCAGGTTAATTTATGGTGAGCGAAAAACTTCAAAGGCCAGGCCAGTGAATTAAATGATGAATTCACCGTGTATTTTGCCGATACCTATGTGAATTTCATAATTTCTGAAGTTGTACCCAACAAGAAGATCGTCTGGCTGGTAACCGACTGCAATCTTCACTGGATATGAAGACAAGCAGGAGTGGAAAAACACGCAAGTCATCTGGTCTATTACTGCGAACAGTGGGAAGACCCAGATTGATTTTGTGCATAAGGGGTTGACGCAAGCGAGCCAATGTTATGCGAGTTGCAAATCCGGATGGACGCATCATCTCAAAGACAGTCTTCTGAAACTAATTGAAAATGGCCAAGGTCTTCCGGAATAATTAATTCTCCCGAGGCGCTTGAGCGTTAGTACCGGACCCGGGATACACTACTGCGCCGAGACATCGCACCTAGCGAGGAGATTCCCATGCCCTTGCGCCACGCCGTCGTTCTGATAGACCATCAAAAAGCTGAGGTGCTGCAGTTCGACGCCGAACACCTGCAGGCCCAGAAGGTCAAGTCGCGCAGCCAGCATAGCCTGCACAGCCACCACACCCGCCAGCCCGGCAGCGATGTGCGCACCCAACATGAGTTCTTCGATGAAGTATGCGACGCGCTCGCCGGCATCGCCGAAGTGCTGGTGGCCGGCGGGCACACTTCCCAGACCGACTTCCGCCATTATGTGGAGAAGCACCGTCCGCAGTTGGCGAAACAAATCGTGGCCTGGGAGACCGTGGACCATCCCACCGAAGGCCAGCTGCTGGCCCTGGCTAAGAAGCATTTCACCAAGATCGATCGCATGCAAGGCATCGCCCCGATCAAATAGACTCGGCCCCGACGCAGGTGTTTTTATCTTCAGAAGTTTTGCGGTCTAAATCGGATAATTCGTATATATCCAGCTTCCCAGAGATTTAGTTCGATAAACACCTTGAGCTCTGCGGCTTGGAGAGCGCCCCGGCTTTCTGGACTTCCACCGAGCCGTGCTTGAACAGCGTCAAGGTCGACTAAGCTTAGTTATTGGCACACTGTAGGTGAGCGAAATGACCCAGCTTGATGACGGTAAGCTTCTATGTCTATGCTGCGATGAGCTGCCCTGGAAACCATCGACATTCGCTGCCGGCGTATCTGTCAAAGACGTTGCAGTTACCGGTGGTTTGGAGATGCAGATGGTCCGCTTCGAGCCCGGTACACGGCTGCCGTTGCATATACATGAACTCCCGGAGTTCATCTACGTACTGGAAGGCGAGCTCATGGTAGCGGGCCAACGCCTGGGCCGTGGATGGGCCAGCGTGGCGAGCCCGGGCTCAACGCATGCCGATGTGCACTCCGACACGGGTTGTATATTCGTACTCGTCGATCGCCCACTCTAGGCACTGGCCTCCAAGCGGACCGGCCGGTATGGCTAATCCAGGTTTAGCTCGATAAAGGCCCTAAGCTGCGACTTGGAGAGCGCACCAACTTTTTGGGCTTCCACCGTGTCGTGTTTGAACAACTTCAGGGTCAGCTGGCTGCGCACGCCCCACTGGCGCGCGATCTGCGGTTCCTGCTCCACGTTTACCTTCACCACCCGCAGCCGGTCGCGGTATTCCTCCATCACCTGGTCCTGCATCGGCAACAGGGCCTTGCAGGGCGCGCACCACTCGGCCCAGTAGTCCACCCGCACCGGCAGTTCGGATTGCAGCACCTGTTCGTCGTAGTCAATGGATTTATAGCGGTGAATTACCTTTGAGCGCGGGATGCATGAATTCTCTCTGCCGCCATTTCATCCTCTGATCTGTGCAAGCTCAAGTTCCCGAGAGCAGTGCCTTGGCGCCGTTCTGGAGAATGCGCACCGCACTGGCCTTCGACAGCCGTCCGTCGCTGGTAAACGCCCCATCGATCAACAGCGCGAGCTGAACCGCAGTATCATCGGGACGCGTCACCCCGATCCGGCCGACGATATCCCTCAGCCGTTTGAACATCTCAGCCTTGTGTTGCCTGCGAATCTTTCGGGCCGGATGCTCTGGGTCAGCAAATTCCGCGGCGACATTGATTTGCGGGCAGCCACGGTATCCAGCGCGTGACACGCGCTTGCCGATCCAGTCCAGGAGGCTCATGAGTTCGGCCTTTGGATTGTTTGGTGCGGCAGCCACGATCCCATCCCATTGCCGCCAAAACTCGCGATCCTCGTGTTCCAGGAACGCGGCCACCAATGCGTCTTTGGTGTGGAAATGCCGATACACACTGGTCTTGGCCACGCCGGACTCAGCCACGATCCATTCCATGCCCACCGCACGCACGCCATTGGCGTAGAAGAGCCGGGAGGCCGTGGCGAGCACCTTCTCGGCTGTTCCTCTGTCCGCCGACCCACTCGGGTTTACGCTCATGGTTTTCCACCTGCACAAGTGATTTTCCCAGTCTGTCCGAGGACAGCGGGCATGATAATTTCGGGGGCGCCTTGACAGCGCTACCGATCGGTATCAGTATATACGCTACCGGTCGGTAGCGAGGTCTTCCAATGCTGAAGTCACACACCATTGCCGTTTACGGAGCGACCGGCCACACCGGGCGCTTCGTCGCTGACGAACTCGAACGCCGTGGCGTTGGGGTGCAGAGGATCGCCCGCCGGGCTCCCGCGGAATCCATTTCATCGCAGGACGGCGGACCACCGGTTTGGGTGAGTGCGTCTTGCGATGACCCGGATGCGCTCGACCGCGCCCTGGAGGGTACGGACGCAGTCATCAATTGCGCCGGGCCTTTTCTGGACACCGCGCCGGCAGTGATCGAGTCCGCCCTGCGCGCGGGAACGCACTACTTCGACATTGCCGCCGAACAAAGATCGGTGCGCCAGACCCTGGCGACCTATGGCGGCGAAGCCAAGGAAAAGGGCGTGGTGCTGCTGCCCGCCATGGCGTTCTATGGAGGGCTGGCGGATCTGCTCGCCGCGCAGCTGTGCACCGGGCTGCGGGTAGTCGACGAAATCCTCATCGCGGTTGCCCTGGACTATTGGCATCCGACTGCCGGCACCCGGCGTACGGGCGAGCGCAATACGGCCCGCAGGGTGATCCTGTCGGGAGGGCATTTGACACCGCTGGCGTCTCCCGCGCCACAAGGACACTGGCGATTTCCTCCGCCGTTTGGAGATCAGCCTGTGACGGGCGTGCCCTTATCGGAAATCATCACGATTTCCCGGCATATCACCGCGAATCGCATCGAGAGCTTCATGAATGAGGCCCCGCTCCAGGATCTCAGCCGAGCGGATACACCACCACCCACCTCCGTGGAGGCGAGTGGGCGATCCACGCAGCGATTTGTCATGGACGTGGTCGCATCGGGGGATGGCATCTCCAAGCGCATCGCGGCGTCCGGACGCGACATTTACGCCGTCACCGCTCCGCTCGTGGTCGAGGCCTGCCTGCGGGTGTTGTCACACAAGTCCCGCCCAGGGGGCGCGTTTGCACCGGCGCAGCTGTTTGATCCGCAGGATTTCCTGGCGGCACTCAGTTCAGACATTCGTGTGGAGTCCATGAGCCAGGCGTGCCCTATGGAAAAGATCCAATGACATCGATGTGGAAAGTCGGGCGGGTCCAGAGCCAGTAGTCCACCAGCACCAGTTCGTCGAAATTCAATGGACGCATAGCGATGAATTATCTCATTTGGCCCTGATTCCCGCGAAAGATGGTGTTGGTGTCCTTATCCAAACCGAGTGTCTGTCAGTCAGGCGGCTGGTTTGAAAACCATAAGGTAAAGGATTGCCACCACGATCAAACCGAAGGCCGCCCCCAGGCCACGCCCCAGCAGCGATAGCCGGCGGGACATTGCCGCGACGCTACCAGCCGCCATCATGGCTTGTTTGCGCAGCAGGGCCAGATCAGCAATCAAGAGCACCAAACCCACTCCCCATAAGGCCATTGCGATCTGGAGCCAGCCGGGAACGGGCGTCCATGCGAGACGCATCATCCAAACGCCAGTCACCACTATCAGGACGTATCCGGGCAACACAAACCAGAGGCTCATACGCTCAACCGCGCGCAGCACGAAAGCGCCGTGACGCGGGTGACCGCCGTAGAACTCGAGGACCATCCCGAGCCCGGCGCTAGTACCCAGGGCCAGGATGGCGGTCAGGATGTGCACGAACTTTATGACGGTGTACAGGGTGCTCATGACAGCTTCCGGCAGCGGCGGTTACGGCCCATTCTTGCAGCTCAGGATCTGGACTTCCGACGGAAGTCCAAACGGATGGACAATGTTACGGTATTCGATGCGCCAAAGTTCCGGATCGCTATACCTCTGAAGCTCGACTGGGCGGCAGCCGTCTACCCACATGGGCCGCATCCGGAGCACCGCCTGCGCGTCGTTGTCAGTTGGCTCATCTTAAAAACTCCCAACGATATATGGACTCGTGAATAGATAATTTTCCGAAGAATGAGGAAGACATTTTTTAAGAGTGCTGATTCCTTTAATTTCGAGGTCACTTGACGCTGGGCGCCGGCGTGCCATCAGACCAGATCGGCACCAGGACCATGAATACAGAGAGGTGGTCGACATATTGCTGGCCCATCAACACAGGCGAACCCGGCAGGTTGGCTCCCCATGATGCTTCATTAGTGTCCGGCAGGTAGAACATCACATGCGGCCGCCAGGATTTCCCCTGATCGTTCAAATATTGTTGCTTGGACATCATGTAGCATATGGAGCCAGGTTCCGGCGCCTTGAGCTTACCGGACGACATCTCGGCTTTTTCCCGATTCTGTATCTCAGTCTTGGATACACCGGCCAGCACCCATTGGGTGCGTGTGAGGTACCTGGGGAGTACTGAACGTGCGGCTGCCGCATTGTCGCAATAGGGGGCGCGCATCTTCGGGTTCCAAAACCCGGCCTTGTCGAAATCGTTGTCCCAGGACCTTACTACCAGACACACGAAGCCGTTGGTGCCTTTAACGGCGATACCGTAGCCATGCTTCCCGAGTACCAGCACCTCGGCATGCTCCGAGATCGACGCCGGGGCGGCGCTGCGGGCCAGCGCAATTTCCTGGGTCTTGCTCGCGATGAGATATTCTCCGATAGGGGCCATGACGGGATAGCTGTGTTTCCCGGCGGCCAAGCCAGGGCTACCCCACAGCGCAGCCGTCAGGCATGCCAAAGCCAGGAACAGCACCGGTAGGCGGCGGTCGTCTGGCATTTTCAACTGCTTGGCTTTCATGATTTCTCTCCTAAGTTAGGGTCTGCAGGGTAAGGGTCATGCCGATGGGAGCTAGCGAACCTCAGAACATTGCTGTATTGCGTACCCGTATCGATGGGCCGCAGGTGGAATTCAAGGCACGAGACCTTGCCGGGTTTCTCGGCGGCGGTGTTGGATATCCATCGCCAACTCATGATGGCCCGCTCGGGCCTGACGATCCCGAGGTACTCGCCGGCAACCAGCGTTTGTTCACGGCCAGCCAGGGTGTGCCGCAGTAGGAATCCGCCAGCACCCAGCCGCAAGCCGTCAGCGTCCAGGAGACCACAAACTCGCTCCAACTCGACCCAGTGATGGAGTGCATGTGGCCTGCTGCCAGCATGGGCACCCACACCAGCAGCGTGAAAATGCCCATCTGTAGCGCCACCAGCGCGGCTGCCAGCCGTGCCAATACACCGATAAGCACCGCCGCGCCCGCCGCGATGTAGGTACAGCCGAAGAAATACGCCCAAAACAGGTGCGCCGGCAGCCAGCCGGGTACCAGCGGTGTCGTTAAATTGACATAGATAAAATGGCTCGCGCCGAAGAAAATCAAAGCCAGGCCGTAAAGCATCCTCGCGATGCGCAGACCCTGGTCACCGACGGCAAAACCGAGCCGGCGCCGGTCCCAGTCGGCGGCAAACCAGACATACAGTACCCAGGCGGCCGCCACCATCACCGCGGTCTCCGCACAGCCATACCAGGAGCCTAATACAGTGGGCGCGGGGAAGACGCCGGGCAATCTCAACAGCAGCAACTTAAGCACCAGATACACGAGCAGCACACGGGCGGCGATGACAGCGGCGCGCCGCCACAACAAGCCTATGCCACAGGCCAGCAAGACGACGGCGCAGAGATAAGCCAGCGCCTCGCGTGCCGGCAGGCCCTTGGGTATCCCCTCCCATGTGGGGGCGAAATCGCCTTGGATCAGACCCAGGATCCCTAGGGCGATCAGGGTCGCCGCGAAGACCGCATGACCTATGCTTGCAATGCGCATCGTCCTATCCTCCGGTGGTATGCCAGTTCATCGGGCGATCAGTGACTCGATAGGAGCTCTGATACCTTATGACAATGAAAGCAGGTCGAAGGGGAAAATGTTCTGAATCTTTTCTAAATTATATCTTCGCCCCACTGACGCGCGATCTGCGGCTCCTGTTCCACGTTCACCTTCATCACCCGCAGCCGCTCGCGGTATTCCTCCGTCACCTCGTCCAGCACCGGCAGTTCAGATTTCAGCACCTGTTGGTTGATAATCAATTGATTCATGGCAATGAATTACCTTTGAGCGCGGGATGGATGGATTCTCGGTTATAGATTAAGAGCGCAGCCCCCTTTAATTCCGTGTTAGCTTTTCAAGGTATCTGCAGAAAATTAAATAACGGATGATAATCACCAGTATCCGCCGCCTGCAATGCGCTGATGTAAGAGTCCCGAGTCTCGCTGGCCGTTACTAACGTCCCCTTCCCCCATTCAAATTTCTCACCTGTAAGATCTGAAAGGAGTAAGTCGGCCATCTGTCGTGCGTGTCGACCGTTACCATTGGGGAAGATATGGACCGAGACCAACCGATGATGATATCGCGCTGCAATTTCAGACGGCGAATAAGCCCGATGCTGAATTTGCGCACGAACATCGTCCAGCATCTGGCGCAAACGTACTGGAATCTCAGCCCACGGGACACCAATATTCTTATGCGATCGTCGTGCCTGTCCCGCCCATTTCCAAGTATGGTCAAACATGCGGCGATGCACTGCATGAACGAATTGAGCTTCGAGCGGGTCACCACGATGCCGGGCGAATAACCATTGGACGGCCTCGATGATGTTGGCTTCTTCGTACTCATTGAGCTCACGTTGTAAAGTTAGGTGAGCTGGAATCAGTCCACTGGCCTCATCCGGATCAATCGGCGTGGCCCCCGGCGGATATTCAAATTTCATTTCCAGAGCCGCGAACGTTTACCGTCCAAGAGGCTCTTCTGAAGGTCTACAACTTCTCGCTTGAATTGTTTTTTGCTCGTGAGCTGCTTTTCCAAGGCCATAGAGTGGTGTACCCGCATTACCTGTTCACGAGCAAGCTGCTCAGCGCGCTCTTTAACGGTTTTTTCTAAAGGCCGCTTGGGCACCAATGCGTAGGCAAGCTCACAATCGAGCGCCGAGGCATATCGCTGCAGTGTCGTAAGTGAGATGTCGCCTTTGGCCTCAGTGCGTTCGGCGTCTACCACGGCTGACTGTGTGACTCCCATTCGCTTTGCCAGTTGACGGGTGGTCATCCCGAGCGCTTGACGGACTGCGCGCAGCCAACCCTTAGCCGGCCGGGTGCGCGGCAGGGTGCGCCACTTAGCTAAGGCTGCATCAAGCTGTTGCAATGGTAGGTTACGTAGGGTCATTTTTTGAGTAGCTATAACCGATCGTTGCACAGGGTATTCGAACAGCTATAACCTGTCAAATTATAGAAGGCCGAACGGTCATAGCTAATCAATTCAAGCGGTTAGCTTGGCACACGGCGTCAGTTCCACCTTCACCACCCGCAGCCGACCGCGATATTCCTCCGCCACCTCGTCCAGCACCGGCAGCTCGGATTTCAGCACCTGTTCGTTGATAATCAATTGATTCAGTGTGGTCAGCAACCCGTAGCACCGCTGGCGCCTTCCCGCCGGTTAAGCGCCTGGTATCGGCAGTACCGGCATGATTTCGATGGACTCGCCTGGAAAGATCGTGAAGTGCGGATGCTTTTCAAACAACTTGGCGGCAGCTTCGTGCGAGTCCGCACGCACCACCGTAAAGGCACCGATGTCATTGCTGACATCTACGATCCCAGCGTGTGAAACCTGCTTGGTTTTTCCCAAGGGGCCTCCCATTTCAACAATCACGGCGCGATGCTTCTCAACCCACGCCTTCCAGGCAGCGATTCCTTCTTGTTCCTTCTCATGCCGTTCCTTTTCGGGCAGCGCGTTCCAAGCAAGCATTTGTGGGCTGGTCTTACGGCCAAGAAATACGGCCAGATAGGTGTTATTCGTGCTCATGGGACCTCCTTAACATTGCGTGTGGTTGATTCAAATAATAACGAGGCAGGATTCCAGATCTTCACTTTGATCTTATTTATCCTACTATTTAACAAGCCGGAGTGCGGTACATATGAGGTGGGGTATCCATGGCATCTGACCTGAAGACCCTGGAGCGCGTGCGCAACATCCTCTCGCGGCAGCGCGTAGTGGAGAAACGCATGGTGGGCGGGAGCCTTGGCTTTATGGTGAAGGGGAAACTCTGCATCAGCGTCGGGGAGAACCACATCCTGGTGCGGGTGGACAAAGACACCCGCCTGCAACTGCTCAAGAAACTCGGCGCCCGGCCCATGAAAATGGGTGGCAAAACCCTCAGCGGTTTCATCTTCATCGATCCGGCTGGCTACCGCACCGACGCTCAACTCAAAGCCTGGATCCGGCAGGGTCTAGAGACTATCGCCACGTTGCCGGTCAAGAAAAAGGGTAAAGCACGGCGTCAGAAATAAATAGATTCTGTCCGATTGTTTAAAGATTTAATTCGATAAACGCCTTGAGCTGGGATTTGGAGAGCGCCCCGACTTTCTGGGCTTCCACCGATCCGTGCTTGAACAGCATCAGGGTCGGCTGGCTGCGCACACCCCACTGGCGCGCGATCTGCGGCTCCTGCTCCACGTTCACTTTCACCACCCGCAGCCGCTCGCGGTATTCCTCCGCCACCTCATCCAGCACCGGTGCCATGGCCTTGCAGGGCGCGCACCACTCGGCCCAGTAGTCCACCCGCACCGGCAGCTCGGATTGCAGCACTTGTTCGTCGAAATTAAATTGTGTCATCGCGATGAATTGCCTTTGAGTGCGGGATCTATGGATTCGCGGGTTGAAATTATAGATATTCGCTCTGACCCCAATTCCTTTCCATTGATAGTTGAGCGATCACAGCGGTAAAGCGGCTATACTAATCGGCCGCCAACTCTTTGGGACGAAGTCGCCAGCGATAGCGATCGCCATGCCCGATACTTCTGCCAAGTCACCCGCGATTCAATCGCCGCCCGTGAGCGAGATGTTTCCCCGGCTCACGCCGGCGCAAATCGAGCGGGTAGCCGCCCATGGACGCCGGCACAGCATGCGCCACGGCGAAGTCCTGGTCGATGTCGGTCAGCAGAGCGTACCGTTCTTCGTCGTGATTACTGGCGAGATCCAGGTGGTACGCCGTTCGGTGGGGCTTGAGTCCATCATCACAGCCCACACTCATGGGCAATTTACCGGCGAGGTCACTATGCTCTCGGGCAGGCCGGCGATCGTCCACATCCGCGTCAGTGAGGACGGCGAAGTGATCGAGATGGATCGCACGCACTTGCTGGCACTGGTGCAGAACGACGCCGAACTCGGCCAGGTCATCATGCGAGCTTTCATCTTGCGGCGCCTGAGTCTGATCGCCCGCGGGTTCAGCGATGTGGTGCTGGTGGGTTCGGCGCACAGCGCCGGCACGCTACGCGTCAAGGAGTTTTTGACCCGCAACGGTCATCCCTACGCATATCTGGATCTGGAGCGCGACACCGATGTCCAGAACTTGCTGGATCAATTCCACTTCAGTGTCAACGACATACCGGTGCTTATCTGCCGCGGCAGAAGCGTGCTCCGGAACCCCACGAACCAGCAAATCGCCGAATGTCTGGGTTTCAACGAAACCATCGACCCGACCCAGGTGCGCGATTTGATCATCGTGGGTGCCGGCCCGTCAGGGCTGGCGGCCGCGGTATATGGGGCCTCGGAAGGCCTGGACGTGCTGGTGATCGAATCGGATTCACCCGGAGGCCAGGCCGGTTTGAGTTCCAGAATCGAAAATTATCTGGGGTTCCCCATGGGGATCTCCGGCCAGGAGCTTACTAACCGCGCCTATACCCAGGCACAAAAGTTCGGTGCCCAGACGCTCATCGCCAAGAACGCGGTGCGCCTGTTCTGCGACCAGCATCCCTATATCGTGCAGGTCAACGACGGCACACGCATCCCGACCCGTGCCATCATCATCGCCAGCGGCGCCCAGTACCGCAAACCCGCGATCCACAATCTGCCCCAGTTCGAAGGCGCCGGCGTGTATTACGCAGCCACCTTCATGGAAAGCCAGTTATGCACCGGGGAACAAGTGATCGTGGTGGGCGGCGGGAACTCCGCCGGCCAGGCAGCGGTGTTCCTGGCCGATACTACGCAGCATGTGCATATGCTGGTGCGCTCCGGCAACCTTGCCGAGAGCATGTCGCGCTACCTGATACGGCGAATCGAGGAACACCCGCGTATCAGCCTGCATTACTACACGGAACTTGCGGCGCTTGAAGGCCAGAATCATCTTGAAAGCGTGAACTGGCGCAATAACCAGAGTGGAGAAACTGAAAGCCACCCGATCCGGCATATCTTTGTCATGGCGGGCGCAAATCCCAGCAGCACCTGGCTCGAGGGTTGTCTGGTTCGCGATCCAGTGGGCTTCATCAAGACCGGCATAGACATTACTGATGAAGAGCTGAAAACCGCCCACTGGCCGCTTTCACGGCCACCCTTCGTCCTCGAGACCAGTCTGCCGAGGGTGTTCGCCGTAGGCGACGTGCGTCACACCAGCGTCAAACGCGTGGCCTCCGCCGTAGGCGAAGGTTCCGTCGCCATCGCCTTCGTCCATCAGGTGTTGCACGGATAATGGAGACCTTGTATGCCAGACAATAGCTGCGAACACATCAAGGCTGTCACCCATCTCAAGCAGGCTAAACGGTACGAATGCGTGGAATGCATGAAGACCGGTGATTCCTGGGTGCACCTGCGCACTTGCCAGGAATGCGGCGTCACCCTGTGCTGCGACGATTCGCCAAACCGCCATGCCCACAGGCATGCAAACGTCAGCGGTCATCCGGTGATTATTTCATCGGAACCGGGGGAGCGCTGGCTGTACTGCTATCCGGATGATGCGTTTGCGGATTATTGAACGATACGCAACGGGTGAAACCGGATTAAAGACAAAATCGATGAAATTCAATGGGCCTGAGCGTTAGAGATTCAGTTCGATAAAGGCCCTGAGCTGCGACTTGGAGAGCGCCCCGACTTTCTGGGCTTCCACCGAGCCGTGCTTGAACAGCATCAGGGTCGGCTGGCTGCGCACACCCCACTGGCGCGCGA
>JADEYI010001001.1_pt1 | contig 26040 bp, 25 predicted proteins | sample 8542331 | NCBI WGS metagenome assembly JADEYI01 (sample SAMN16510988, study PRJNA670497) | mine drainage metagenome | isolation source: biofilm near Copperflume 1 | place: Germany: Marsberg coppermine Kilianstollen | collected 2018-02
CGTGCTCACGAAACGTGTCGCCGTCGTGCTCATCCAGCGTGGCGGCCAACACCTGTGCCGTACTCACGTCGTGCCGTCGATGCCACGTGAGAAGACTACCGGAAATTGAGTCACGATTGAGTCACATTCCGACTAGTCGGGGGACAAAATCCCTGGTTGACGGTGAGCCGGCCTGTAGGCGGGATTCTGTCCACCCTCTGACGAGGGTTGGGTGGCCATCCATCTGAGCGGTCTACCTGGGGGTGGTGTCCCCGAGGGAACACCGGACGGGCAGTCCGTCCCCCTTTGCAACCTTGCTCCGGGTGGGGTTTACCGAGCCGACCGGGTCACCCCGGCCGCTGGTGCGCTCTTACCGCACCGTTTCACCCTTACCTGTGCACCACCCGGGGGCAGCGCCATCGGCGGTCTGTTCTCTGTGGCACTTTCCTGCAGGTCACCCCGACTGGCCGTTAGCCAGCACCCTGCCCTATGGAGTCCCGACCTTCCTCGACCCTTCCCGACGGAGGGTTACCTCTGCCGAGACGGGCCGCGACCACCCAGCCGGCTCACCGTCTCCCCTATGGTCCCACAGACTTCCTGTTGGCACGTCACCGGCCCCGTACCGGGGTCCGGGCGCCGGGGGGTCCGGGCGCCGGGCAATTGTCGTGACCGACGGGTGACAGCGTGGTTCTAACCTGGCGCCGTGCCACTTGGTTCACAACGGGCCCGGCCGGGGTCGGAAGCCACCGATCCGGACGCCCTGTCGATCAGCGACCTCTACCTCCGGATCGACCGGGCCCTCAAGGGCGCGCTACCCGGTGAGGTCTGGGTATCAGGGGAAGTCCGGTCGTTCAACGTCAGCTCGCGGGGACACTGCTATATCGACCTGGTCGATCCGGTCAGGGCCCAGGACAGCGGAACGCCCATCCTGAAGGTGGTGTGCTGGTCGACACGGTGGTCCCGTGTCCGGACCACGCTTGATCAGCTGGGAATCACCCTCGACACCGGCCTGGTGGTCAGGGTGAGGGGAGAGGTCCAGCTGTACAAGCCCCGGGGCGAGATCAGCTTCATCCTCTCCGAACTGGATACCGACGCCCTTCTCGGGAAGGTGGCGGCGGCACGCGCCCGACTGATCAAGTCACTGGTCGATCAGAACCTCTTCGATCGGAACCGGCGGATCCCCGTCCCGCGGCTCCCGCTGCGGATCGGTCTGGTCGCCAGCCCCGATACGGAGGGATACCGCGACTTCATCGGCTCCCTCGAGGCCTCAGGGATGGCATTCTGCGTTCGCTTCATCCCGACCCAGGTGCAGGGTCGAGTGGCTGCGATGTCGGTAGCCCGGGCGATCCACCGTCTCCAATCGGAGCACTGCGATGTCCTAGTGGTTGTCCGGGGCGGGGGATCCAAGGCTGACCTCGCCACATTCGATGCCGAGTCGGTGGCGCGTGCCATCGTCAATTCCAACACGGCGGTATGGACCGGCATCGGGCACACCGGCGATCAGTCGGTCGCCGACGAGGTTGCCAATCGCTCGTTCATCACCCCTACCGAATGCGGTCAGGAGCTGGCCCGGCTGGTCGGGGACTTCTGGAGGACCGGTATGGAGGCTGGACTGGTCGCGGGTCGCATGGCCCGGGAGCAGATGGCGCGGTCCGACCGCTCACTCGACCGCCAGCGCCACCGGACGGTGACCGGGGCCCGGTCCCAGCTCGATCGCCACGCAGATCGCCTGGTCCACCGGACCGGTACCCTGCGGGGCGCAGTACGGGGCCAGGTCGATTCCCACGGGCACCAGCTGGTGGCCAAGGGCGCCACCCTGGCCAGGTCGGCCGCTCGATCCCTTGACTCGAACGAGGCGATGGTGTCGTCCCGGTCCCTCCGACTGGCCGCATTGCCTGAGCGCTGCCTTCTTGGCCAGGATCTGAGGGTGGCGCAGTGGCGGAGGCTTCTCGGTGCCTACGACTACCAGCACCAACTCGAGCGCGGCTACTCGGTCACCCGTGACATAGCGGGGAACGTGGTTCGATCCGCCTCCGATCTCGGTCCGGGCTCGGTCCTGTTCACCAGGCTGTCCGATGGCGAGGTGGTCTCGGAGGTGACCGACGCCTCCGACGACCGGGCCACCTCCGGCCCAACGGCCACAGAATCAGCCAAGCAACACGACGAAGGGATGCAGTGATGGCGACGACAACCGGAAGTGGCCAACCGACATCCGGAACCGCGGGGACCTCAGAACCGGCTGGGACCGACGACGTGAGCGAATTGAGCTACTCGAACGCGGGGGCCGAGCTCGATGCCATCATCGAGGAGTTCGAAACGGGGGTCATCGATGTCGATCGCCTGGTCGACCAGCTGGAGCGCGCCACGGAGATCGTAGATGAGCTCGACCGTCGTCTCCGCCGCACCCGGATGAGGGTCGAGGAGCTGGTGCCGCGCCTCGAGGGGATCGGGCAGGCCGACGTGGCAGAAGGACGTGGCGGTGCCGCCGCACGTGACGATCACGCCGCGGACGAGTTCGTCGAGGTCACCGAAGAATCAGTCATCCAGGAAGACGAAGGACCCCCACTCGGGCTGTTCTGACGGCGAAGGCCCCGGGCAGGCGCCGACCGTCGAACACAGGTGTCGAACGCCAGCATCGGTACCGGCACGGATGGCCGGAACCGGTCAGTGGATGTTGCGCTCCCTGTCGCCCCAATACGGACGGCGGAGCTCGCGTTTGAGGACCTTGCCAGAGGGGTTGCGCGGCAGTACCTCGATGAAATCGATCGAGGTCGGGCACTTGTAGTGGGCCAAGCGGCTGCGGGTGGCGGCGATGATGTCGGCCACCAGAGCCTCGTGGTCATCGGAAGCCTCGGGTGATCTGACCACCACGGCCTTCACGGTCTCGCCCCATTTGTCATCGGGCACGCCGATGACGGCCGCATCGGCCACGGCAGGATGGGAGAGCAAGGCGTTCTCGACTTCGGCCGGGTAGATGTTCTCTCCGCCTGAGACGATCATGTCCTTGATGCGGTCGTGCAAGAAGAGATAGCCCTCGGCGTCGATCCAGCCCGCATCTCCGGTTCGGAACCAGCCGTCGTCGGAGAGTACCGAGGCCGTCTCATCGGCCTTGTTCCAGTAGCCGAGCATGTTCTGGTCTGAACGGGTCCACACCTCACCGACCGCGCCGACGGACAGCTCCTCGCCGGAATCGGTGTCGACGATCCGCAGCTCCACATGGTCGAACGGACGCCCGGCCGACCGCAGCAGTCCTGCCCGCGGCCCGTCCGGATCGTGATCTCCGGGCATCAGGGAGGTGATAGCGCCGGAGGTCTCGGTCAGGCCGTAGACCTGAGCGAAGTCGCAACCCAGTGCGTTCATCGACCGGACCAGCACGTCTTCGCTGATCGGGGAAGCCCCGTAGAAGACGGTGCGGAGGGAGCTCATGTCCGCCGTGGCCAGTTCAGGCGTGGCCAACAGGAACATCAACACGGCGGGGACCACGAACATCTCGGTGATGCCGTGTTCCTCGATGAGGCACAGCACCGCCGCCGGGTCCATGTCCCGGACGATGACCGAATGCCCGCCTCGTGACATGCCGCTCAGAGCCCAGCCGGTCCCGCCGATGTGGAAGAGGGGCATGGCCACGAGTGAGACCGTGTCGCCGCCGATGTGGAAGACCTGGTCTGCTTCGGTGAGGATGCACGAGATGTTCCGGCCCGAGATCATCGCCCCCTTGGGCAGACCGGTGGTGCCCGACGTGTAGAGCTGGGTGACCACGTCGCCGGGTCCGGGCTCGAAGCCCGGGTCCTGTGGCTCGACCGCCGAATCGGCGTCCCGCCACTGGGCGAACTGGTCCAAGGGAACCCACTGACGGATGCACGTCACCAGGGGACCAAACTCCTTGACCGCGGCCGCATAGTCGGCGCCAAAGAAGAGCACGGAGGCTTCAGCGTCCTCGATGATGGAGGCCATCTCGGTCGGGGCCAGTCGCCAGTTGACGGCCACACTCACCGCCCCGAGCAGAGCGCAGCCGAAGAAGACCTCGAAGTACTCGATGCCGTTGCGATCGAGGAACGCCACCCGGTCTCCGGCCACGACCCCGGCGGCGGCCAGGGAGCGGCTGACCAGTTTGGCGTGGTCGTAGACCTCGCCCCAGGTGAGGGTGTCGGAGCCCTGTGTCAGCATGGGCGCGTCAGGGATTTCGGTGGCCCAGGCGCGCAGCATGCCCGAGGCGGTCCGGTAGCCATTCACGCCGGCCTGTTCGCTTTGCTTGGTGTTCACTGGGCCACCCTTCGCTCCTCGTCGCATCGGCCGGTGCGGACGCTCGGATCCGGCCCCGAGCCGCCCTCTGCCCGTCACACTTGGACCCCGGGCGATGCCCGTGGCCGCGTCCACGCCCTGCCGATGGTAACCCGGTGGCGGAGCAGATCACCGGTGGTGCCGACCTACCCTCTGGCGCAGGCTGACGGCGCCATCGACCGTAAGGTGGGCGGATGACCGACGCCCCAGTGGAATCAACCCACGCCTCCGCCACTGACCGCTTGTACTTTCGCCAGTTGCTGGCAGGGCGGGACTTCGCCGCCGACGATGACGTGGCCCGGCAGATGGTCAACTTCGTCTACCTGATCGGAGACCGGGAGACCGGTGAGGCGGTGATCGTCGATCCCGCCTATGGCGTCGACGAGCTGCTCGGCATGGTGGCGGCCGACGACATGGAGTGCGTCGGGGTCCTGGCCTCGCACTACCACCCCGATCACGTTGGCGGCGACATGATGGGGTGGGGCATCGAGGGCATCGCCCGCTTGCTCGAAGTGGCCCAGGTCCCCGTGCACGTGCAGGCCGACGAGGCACCCTGGGTGGCACGCTCTGCCGGGGTCGGACTCGATGAGCTGGCCGTGCACCGGGGCGGCGACGTGGTCCGTGTCGGCGCCATCCCGATCACCCTCGTCCACACCCCGGGCCACACTCCCGGGAGCCAGTGCTTCCTAGTTGATGGGCGGCTCGTCGCCGGCGATACCTTGTTCCTCGAGGGGTGTGGCCGCACCGACCTTCCCGGCGGAGATCCCGAGGCCATGTACGAGTCGCTGACCACCCGGTTGGCCCAGGTTCCCGACGAGACGGTGCTCTACCCGGGCCATCTCTATTCGCCCGATCCGTTCGCCACCATGGGACATACCCGATCGCACAACTACGTCTTCCGCCTGCGCACCCCCGAACAGTGGATGACGATGTTCGGCCGATGAGTCGCCGGACGCGCCCTTGTACGGTCGCCCAGAGGGCGGGTGGGTGGTCCCCGGCGAGAGACCGGGGACCTACGATGACGCTCCGATGAGCGAACCCCAAGCACGCGACTCCACCATCGTCGTGGTGGGAGCTTCACTGGCAGGCCTGCGCGCCGCCGAGGAGATCCGCCACGAGGGCCACAACGGTCCGGTGATCATCGTCGGGGATGAGATCCACGTCCCCTATGACCGCCCTCCGCTCTCGAAACAGCTGCTGGCCGGCAAATGGGACGTCGCTCGGGTGCACCACCATGCCCCGGACAAGCTCGACACACTGGGACTCGAGTTCCGGCTCGGCCGGCGCGCCGTGTCACTCGACACCGACACCCGCACTGTCATGTGCGATGACGGGCGCTCACTTCACTACGACGGCCTGATCGTGGCCACTGGGGCCAAGGCGCGGCGGTTACCCGGCACGGAGGGGATGCCGAGGGTACGGACGCTGCGCACGCTCGACGACTGCTTTGGGATTCGCTCCGACCTCGAGGGGGCTGGATCGGGGGCGCGGCTGGTGGTCATCGGGGCGGGATTCATCGGCTCCGAGGTGGCGGCCACCTGTCACGGGCTCGGTGCCCGTGTCACGGTGGTCGAGGCACTCCCGACTCCGTTGGGTCGGGTGTTGGGTGACGAGATGGGCGAGGCCTGCGCACAGCTGCACCGAGCCCAGGGTGTGACCGTCTTGACCGGTGCCCTGGTGGACCGCGTGTCCGCCCACCCCGGAGCCCCAACCCCGGTCGTGGTCCACCTCGTCGACGGCACCGACCTCGAGGCGGACCTTGTCGTGGTCGGAATCGGCGTGGCGCCGGCCGTGGAATGGCTGGAGGGCTCAGGTCTGACCGTCGACAATGGAGTGGTGTGCGACGAGGCCCTGGGCGCCGGTGACCGTGTGGTGGCGGCCGGGGATGTGGCCCGGTGGACCCATCCGGCCATGGGAGAGCAACTGCGGGTCGAGCACTGGACGAACGCCGCCGAGGGTGGGGCCGCCGCCGCCCGCAACCTGCTGGCCGGCTCCGGCGCGGCTCAGCCCTATGAACCGGTTCCCTTCTTCTGGTCGGATCAGTACACGACCAAGATCCAGGTGATCGGGCTTCCGGGTCCCGATGACGAGGTCGTGGTGGTGGAAGGGTCGGTCGAGGAGGGCCAACTGGTCGCCCTCTATCGCCGGGGGGATCGGCTGCGGGCGGCGCTGGGGTTCAGCCGACCCCGACACCTCATGGCCTACCGGCCACTCCTGGCCGCCGGCGCATCCTTTGACGAGGCCTTGGCGGTGGCGCGGTCCTGATCGGCCTGATCGGCCCTCCGCCCTGGACCGCTCGACCGCCGGACGGTGCGGAACCGGCGGGCAAAGGCCAGGGCGCCATCGATCTGCCCGGCCGAGGGCTCCACCCCGCCGTACGAGTACCGCTCGACGAGTTGAGCGGCCGCCAACAGGCCGTCGCCACTCGGAGGATCGGCCGCGGCCAGACGCTCCGCGTAGGCCGACAGGGTCTCGTCGGTCCGACGGTTCCGGCCCAGGCGGGCGCCACCCCGCGCCAGGTCGGCGGCGACCTGCTCGGCCCAGGTGGCGGGGCGCCGGATCCGCCTCCGGCGGAACTCGACGGCGGCGCCGATGAGCACGGTCACGATGACGATGGGGACCCAGGGCAGGTGCGCCAGCGTGGTTCCCGCGCTACGGGCCAACATCGAGCCAGGGGATGGATTGGCCAGGGGAACATCAGCGGTGGGGTCGAAGTTCTGCCAGCCATAGCCCGGGAACCAGACCTGCACCCAGGCGTGGGCGTCCTTGGCCTGCACGTCGTAGAGATCGGTGATCGGGTTGTAGGAACCGGGCACGTAGCCGACGGTCTCCCGGGCCGGGATGCCGAGGGAACGCAACATGACCACGGTGGCGGTGGAGATCTGCTCGCAGAACCCCCGCCGTGAGCCGAAGAGGAAGCTGTCGACGCCATCGGCTCCCGGGGCCAAGGGCGGAATGTCGGTGGTGTAGGTGATGTGCGACGACATCCATGTCTCGATGGCCGCCACCTTGTCGTAGGTGTGGGGGTTGGAATCGCCGGGGGACCCGACCCCTGCTGTGATGTGCTGGGCGATTTCGGCCACCTTCGGATAGGAGCGGGGGAGCTGGAGATAGCGGTCCTGCTGGTCGGGCTTGAGCATCTGGGCCGCCGGGTCGGAAGGGGGAAGCGGGGTGGTGGCGTCGCGCAACTGCTGGGCGCTGGCCCTGTTGTCGTCCGATACCACCGTGTACACGGTCCCTGCCCCCATCGAGTCGGCCGACACGATGGTGCCGTCGCCGGTCAAGAAGAGGTAACGGGACTGGATGTAGACGCGCTGGGCGTTGTCGGCGTGGAACACCAGGTTCGGTCCGGACTGGGCCAGATAGAACGTCTGCACGTCGGGCGTGCCGTTGGACTGGGTCCCCATCTGATCAGAGGCCAGGGGAATGCTGAACGGGGAGCCGAACTGCAGCTTGGCCACGCCGCTCCCGTTGGCCGGCTCAGAGGACTGGATCCAGCTCTGGCCGTCCCACTTGTCATAGCTCTGACCGACCCAGAAGCTGGGCTTGCTGGCTCGCACCCTCATGACCACCTGGTCGCCCAGCGAGGCCCTGACTCCCGTGTCGAGGGACTTGGCGAAGCCCAGGAAGCCCCCGACGCCGGTCGGACCGGTGGGATTGGCCGCATGCGCGGGCAGCGATGCTGCACCGTCGGTGAGGTTGTTCGAGCTGTTGACGGGGGACCCGGTCGAGGAGGAAGGGAAGATGAGCGAGGTCGAGACCCGGGGGGCGGGCAGGACCGACACCAACAGGACGGCCACCACAGCCACTGCCGCTCCGGTCGCCCCCAGGGTGAGCCACGGGATCCCGGTCGACCCGGACATGGACTGCCACATGGCCACCAGTCCCCACACGCCGAAGGCCACCCAGACCACCACGTAGACGCCCAGCGTGAGATCGACGGACTGGGCCGCGGCCACGGCCATGAGGGCGGCGGAGCCGGCGAGCGAGTAGGCGACGTCCCGGCGGGCCGGGACGTCGAAGGCGTGGGTGCTCAGGACCCAGGCGAAGAGGACCGCCAGGGGCCCTTCGACGGTCGAGATGTCCCCGGGCGTCGCCCCGTGGCTGGCAGTGGCGATGAACCACACGAAGCCCCCGATGGCGCAGGCGGCCAGGATGGGCTTGATCAGCGGCCAGGGTTGCCGGCGCCGCCAGTAGGACAAGACGTTCCCCACCACCGTCGCCACCATGGCGAAGAGGGCCATCGGGGCCCCGAGCTCACCCTGGCTCCAACTGGCCCCGATGGCGACCACCACGGTGGCGGCAGATGCCACCCTGAATGGGATCGAGTGCTCCGGCGGGCCCGGCCGATTGGCCTGGACCACCCGCTGCCACAGGGTCACCGCCGCCTCTGCCAGCGGAGGTGGCCCGTGGCTGGGCGACCCGTCCGCCAGGCATCGGTGTCCACGGAAGCACCGGCGCCCCGATCGACCGGGCCATCGGCGCCCCCACCCGTGCCGGCAGCCGTGGGAGGGGGGACGGCGCGAGCCAGCCGCCGCCCGAGGTCCACCCGGTCGCGGACCAGCCTCACGACCGGGCCCTCGGGCTCCAGGGTGGCGAGCACGACCGATTGGCCGCGGGCCAGATACGGGCTGACCGTGGCCATGATCCGTTCCGATTCCGCCTCGGCCTGTTGCGGATCCGGAGGCAGGACGACGTCGACGATGATCGGGTCATCGGTCTGGCGGTCGGTCTCCCGCACCATCAATGATCCGACGTGCGAGGTCGCCGGCCAATGCACCGACCGCCGGGTGTCTCCAGGTTGGTAGGGGCGCACGCCCCGGGGCTCGCCGGACCCGGCTGCTACCCGCAACTGCGAATCGCCTGCGGCTTTGTCGGCCAGCGTGTCGATCGGGCCCGGCTCGCCCTGCCGGGGTGCCACATGGAGGGGGCGGGGAAGAGGGACCTGCACGTCGCGGGCCCACCACAGCAGGCCGAACGGCGCACAGGTTGCCAGCTCGACGGTCATCTCTTCCATCACCCCGCGGCGGTCGGGCGTGATGGTCACCTCGACCACCCGGGGGCCGCGGGGCGAGCCCACCGCCTGGGCGGTCGTCCCGACCGGATAACACGGCCGGATGCGGATGGGCCCGTTGGCCACCATGGTCAGCTCCACGGCCTGGCCCGCCTCCGAGTCTGACGGGGACCCCGTGCAGGAGAGCGAGGCCCGGCGGGCAGGGAACATCGGGGCCACGATGCCGGCGATCAGCACGGCGGCCAACAGGGCGCCGACCGCCTGGACCCAGCCCGATCCGCTGGAATGGGCGACGCCCGCCCACGCCAACATGGCCACCGCGCTGCCGACCACGGGGGCGAACCACGCCAGGGCATGGACCCGGCTGCGGAGCCGGCGGCCGCCGGGCAGGCGGGCATGGGACCGGCCGCGCCGTTGGGGGGACAGTCCCCACGACGCCCAACCCCCGGCCACCAGGGCCACCGTGCCGATCACCACTCCGGCGACGGCCGCATCGCGGCCGAAGACGGCCCGGGCCAGCACGACACCGCAGACACCGGCCACGATCCCGCCGAGGGTGGCATTGACCGTGCGCCACCCGGGAGGACGGCGGCCGGACACCGCCGGGCTCACGTAACCGGGACGGGCATCTCGGTGATGATGCGACTGACCAGGGCCGGACCGTCCCCGCCGCTCCCCTCGGCAATCAACCGGTGGGAGAGGCATGCCACCGCCACGGCCTGGATGTCCTGCGGGGTGACGTAGGCGCGACCGGTCAGCACGGCATTGGCCTGGGCACTGCGGATGAGGGAGATGGCGGCGCGGGGGCTGGCACCCAGGCGCACGGTCCCCGTGGTCCGGGTGGCCCTGACCAGCGACACCGCGTACTCGGCCACCGAGGTCACCACGTGCGCTGAGGCGGTGGCGTCGATCACCCGCTGCCACTGGACCGGGTCGGACACCGGGACGAGCCTGTCCAGCGCGTACCGGCCGCCGGTGTGGAGGACCAGTCGCGTCTCGACCTCGGCGTCGGGGTAGCCGATCGAGGTGGACAGCCCGAAGCGGTCGAGTTGGCTCTCCACCAGGGGATAGGTGCCAAGCTGGCCGATGGGGTTCTGGGTGCCAATCACCAGGTGGGGTCGGGGGAGGGGCCACGACTCGCCGTCCACCGACACCTGCTGCTCCTCCATGGCTTCCAGGAGGGCCGACTGGGTCCGTGGCGGTGTCCTGTTGAGCTCGTCGAGCAGGACGATGTGTCCGAACACCGGGCCTGGTCGGAACTCCCACGTGCCGGAGTCCGGCGAGAACACCGTCACACCGGTCACATCGGAGGGGAGGAGATCAGGATGCCCCTGGACTCTCGACAGCTGGACCCCCAGCGCGGTGGCCAGGGCCTTGGCGAGGACCGTCTTTCCCACCCCGGGGACATCCTCGATGAGGAGATGGTTGCCGGACATGGCGGCGACCACGGCGATGGTCACCGCCATGGGCGTTCCCAGCAGGACCGCCGACAGCGCGCCGTGCAAGCTCCTCGACACCCCGATGGCCTCGTTGACGGACCGCTGGGGCTGGTCGACCGTTCTCGCCGGGTCGATTCCCACTGCTCCGATGTCCATGCCCGTGCTCAAGCGTTCCCCTGTTTCCCCTGAATTCGCCGGCCCCGCCGAAGGTCACCGCCAAGCGTGGCAACCCACCCACCCTAGGCGTTCCCAAGGTCTTCATTCAATGGTCGGACCGGCAACCAGGCGTCCCGGTGCGGCATGGATCGGCCTGATCACCGGGTGTCCGGCCACCCGACCGGTTGTGGGTGGCTCAGAAATCGAGTGCGGAGAGCTCCGGGATGGTCTTCTCGGATCGGGCACGGGCATCGAGCCACCGGTCCCGGCGGTTGCCGCGCTCCTTGTCGTCCGTGGTCGGGGTCACGATCGTCCTGGGCGCCCAGGCTGCGGCCACGTCGTCCTCGTCGGCCCAGGTGCCGACGGCCATCCCGGCCAGGTAGGCCGCCCCGAGGGTGGTGGCCTCGACGACGGGTGCGATCTCGATCGGTCGCCCGCAGGCCTCGGCCAGTGCCCGTGTGAACACTGGGTTGGCGGACATCCCGCCGTCGACCCGCAGCGTCCCGACCGGGAGGCCCGAATCGGACTCCGCCGACTCGAGGAGATCGGCCCCTCGGTGGGCCACGCCCTCCAGCACGGCCCGGACCAACTCGGGCCGCCCACTGCCCCGGGTGAGGCCGACGAAGGTGCCGCGCGCCCCGAAGTCCCACACCGGAGTGCCCAGGCCCAACAGGGCCGGTACGAACCACACGTCGCCGGTGTCGTCACATTGGGAGGCCACGTCGCTCGACTGGGATGCGGCGTCGATGATGGCCAGGTCGTCGCGCAGCCACTCGACGCAGGTCCCCGCCGACAGCATGATGGCCTCGACCCCCCAGGTGATCGTGGACCGACGCCGCCAGGCGATGATCGGAATGGTCCCCTGAGGGCCCCGAGCCGCTTGGGGGGGACGCTTGGGTCCCACGCACTGGTCGAGCATCCCCCCCGTCCCGAAGGTGGCCTTGGCCAGTCCGGGACGGGTGCAGCCTTGGCCCATCAATGAGGCCTGTTGATCGCCGGCCATACCGGCGATGACCGGCCGGCCCGACAGGATCTCGGCCGCCCCCACTTCGCCGGAGGAGTCGACCACCGTCGGGAGCAGCGACTCGGGGATGCGCAGGGCAGCCAGGATCTCGGGGTTCCATCCGGAGCCGTCGCCATGGATGAGGCCGGTCACACCGGCGTTGGATGCGTCGGTGACGTGGAGCCGTCCCCCCGAGAGGGTCCAGGCCACCCAGGTGTCCACCGTCCCGAAGGCGAGGTCCCCGCGCTCGGACCGGGACCGATCCGGGTCGGCCACATCGAGCAACGCGGCCAGCTTGGTGGCCGAGGAGTTCGGCGCCACCCGGATTCCCTTGCCCTGGAGTTCGAGGCAGGTGCCGACGGTACGGAGGTCCTGCCACCCGAGGCCGGGCCCCACCGGGACTCCGGTGGCCCGGTCCCAGACGATGGTCGACGCCCGCTGGTTGGCGATCCCCACGGCGTCGACGGGTCCGCCCTCGGCCAGGCTCCGCGAGGCCACCTCGACCACGGCCTCGGCCATGGCCGCGGCGTCGAACTCGACCAGTCCGGGGAACGGGGTGTCGGGCAGCACCGGCACATGGTGGATGTGCTCGACCGCCGCATCCGGCCGCACCACCGCCCCCCGCACGCCGGAGGTCCCCACGTCCACCACCAGGATGCTCATGGCCAGGGCGCCGGACCGTGGGAACCGTCGAGCCCGAGCTTGCCCGGGTTGAGGATGCCGTTGGGATCGAGCGCAAGCTTGACCGCAGCCAGGACGCCGAAGCCCGTTCCCAGGGCGTCGGGAAGAAAGCGCGACCGGTTGATGCCGATGCCGTGATGGTGGCTGATGGCCCCGCCGGCGGCCATGGTGGCCCGGGTGACTTCGTCCCAGGCGCGCCGGTAGTACCGGTCGATCCAGGCCTGCACCTCGGGACCGGTCCCGCCATCGGAGCCGTCCGGCGAATCCGTGTCCGACGGCGGCCGGCCGGCGAAGGTGAAGTACAGGCAGGCGCCGTCGGCGTAGGCGTGAGACTGGTGGGACGAGGCCACCAGCGTTCCCTCCACGCCTCCGAGGGCATCGAGTACGGAGCGGTAGAGGCCGGGCAGCGCACTCCACCGTGCCGACACCTCCACCGTGTCGACCACGATGCCGGCCCGCCACAAGGGGGCCAGTGCGGAGACGTCGTTGCGGTGCCCGAGCCACCGCTCCACCAATCCGATGTCGAGCGGCGCCGCGGCACGGCACTCCTCGTCGACCACCGCCAGACTGGCCTCGACCAGGCCGGTGTCGGCCTCATCCAGGACGATGAGCGCGTTGGTGTCGGGCTGATCGAAGGACCGGCCCGACTCGGTCTGGTCGTAGAGGCGGAGCACGGCGGGGGTGGCGCCCCGGCGCAGGATCCTCCGACAGGCATCAAGCCCGTCGGCGAACGACGGGAACCCGAAGGCGCGCCGGCCCTCGCCCTCAGGGACCGGGTGCACCCGGAACCGCCCCTCGGTGATGACACCGAGGGTGCCTTCGCTGCCCACGAACAGCTGGGTCAGGTCGGGACCTGTGGCCGAACGTGGTGCGTGACCGCCGGTCCGGACCACCCGGCCGTCGGCCAGCACGACCTCGAGCCCGATGACCATGTCCTCGATCTTCCCGTACCGGTTCGAGTACTGGCCGGCCCCCCGGCAGGCCAACCACCCGCCGACCGTGGAGAGGTCCATCGACTGTGGCCAGTGCCCGAGGGTGAGTCCGTAGTCGCCCCGGAGCCCGGCCTCCACATCGGGCCCGAAGGTGCCGGCGCGCAGGTCCGCCACCAGTGAGTCGGTGTCGACCGGGCCGATGCCAGCCAACCGGCACAGATCGAGCGTCACCCCGCCGAACAAGGGGATGGAGCCGCCGCACACGCCGCTGCGGCCACCGGCGGCCGTGACCGGCACCCGGGCCTGGTTGCAGAGGGCCAGGACAGCTGCCACCTGTTCGGTGTCCGTGGGGCGGGCGACGACTGCCGGCCGGGCCGGGACCTCTCCGGCCGCGGCCCAGCCGATGGCGATGGGCCACCAGTCCCGGCCCGCCTCAGCCCGGTCCATGTCGTCGTCCGAAACCTCGGCGCACACCTCACCGAGCTGCCGTCGCAGGGAGCTGTCGACGACCACACGCTCGCCTCCGAGATGGTCCACAATCTCGGCTGGTTTGGCATCGATCGACGTCACCGGGGTGGGATCGGTCACCGAAGGTCCGATGTGCGGGCTCCCGAGGCCACCGCTCCGTCGGCGCCGTCGGCGACGTCGGGGCTGTCGGGGTCGTAGGGGCCGGAGCCGGCATCGAGCCCCGCCCGGGTGAGCTGGGCGCGCAGGGCCTCAGCGTAAGCCGTGGCCTCGGCTGTGATTCGATCGCCGCTCCATCCGAGGTCGGGGCCGATGAGCGTCGCCACCTTGAGGGCTGCCTCGGCCGCGCCGCGGGCATCCCGCAGCGAGGCCCGGGTCCGCCGGTCGAGGATGTCAGCGACCGTGCCGGCCATCTCCTCGCGCACCGCGTAGCGGGCCTCCACCCCGAGGTAGTGGAGCCCGGGGACGAGCGGGTCGAGCAGTTCCGGGTGCCCGTCGGCCAGCGACAGCACCTCGGGGGTGCCGGTGCCGTACCGGCCGGCCAGATGGCGGGCCAGCACGGTGGCAGTCGCGGGGCCGGTGGCGGCCCCCGCTTTGCCATCGGCCCCAGCCGCACCGTCTGCCGGTTCCCCGGGTCCGATCCCGCCCGCCCGGGCCGGCGCGTGACCGCCCGGACCCGCGCCGTGGAGCCGGAGGTCCTTGGTCACGCACGGGATCGGCCTTCGTCCCAGGACCTTGACCACGGCGTCGACGGTGTCCTCGGCCATCTTGCGGTAGGTGGTCAGCTTCCCGCCGGTGACCGTGACCATCCCCCCGTCCGATGTGCGGACGGTGTGCCGGCGGGACAGGTCGGCGGTGCGATCGCTGGGTGCGTGCCGGCCCTTGACCGGCGCCAACAGGGGTCGGAGGCCGGCCCACAGACCGGTGATGTCGGAGCGGCCGATCGGCCGGGTGCTGATGGCGTTGGCCGCCGCGAGGATGTAGTCGATGTCCTCGGGCAGGCAGCTCGGATCGTCGAGCGGTCCGTCCCACTCCGTGTCGGTGGTACCGAGGTAGACCTGGTCCCCCCAGGAGACGACGAAGATCGACCGGCGGTCCTCCTTGACCGGTATGACGGCGGCGATGTCGCAGGGAAACGCCTCATTGGGGACGGTGATGTGGATCCCCTTGGCCGGGCGGATGGAGTGTGGGTGGTGCCCCTCCTCGAAGGCGCGGACCTCGTCCGACCACACGCCGGCGGCGTTGACCACCACCGAGGCGCGGATGTCGAACGGTTCGCCCCCGTCGGGCGCCACACGGGCGCCGCGCACCTTGCCGCCCGGATCGGTGACGAGGGCGGAGACCGGCGCATGGTTGACCGCCACGGCGCCGTGGTCGAGGACGGCGGTGCGGACCACCGTCAGGGTGAGCCGGGCATCGTCGGCTCGGGCATCCCAGTAGAGGAACCCGGCCACCAGTCGGTCGGCGCGGAGGGTCGGCATATGGCCCAAGACCTGCTCCCGGGTCACCTTCTCGTGGCGCCGGCCGATGCGCATCCCCCCGGTCAGGTCGTAGAGCCACAGCGCCGTGCGGTACACGCGGGCCACACTTCGGTTGACCACGCCCCCACGTCCGACCAGAGGGATGAGAAAGGGGAGGGGCGACACCAGATGGGGGGCGTTGTCGAGGAGCCGCTGACGCTCGGCCAGGTTCTCATAGACCAATCGGTACTCGTGTTGCTGGAGGTACCGAAGACCGCCGTGGATGAGCTTGGAGGACTTCGAGGACGTCCCCGATGCGAAGTCGTCCTTCTCCACCAGGGCGGTCTTGAGACCCCGGCTCGCCGCGTCCAGGGCCACCCCGGCACCGGTGATGCCGCCCCCGATGACCAGGACGTCGAACGGTTCGGACGCGAGGCGCCTGAGGGCGTCCGCCCGTTGGAACCGCCCGGCGCTCGACGTGGCGGCGGGGGCACCATTCGACATGGGCAAAGCCTGCCACAGGTGGCCGGGCCGTCCGTCGCCGACGTGGGACACACCAGCCCACAACGATGACAGCCAGAAGTTATCTACAACGCTTGTTGAAAAACAATTGTTGGTGATAAGCTGGTGGCCGATGAAGACACCCGAGGAGCTCACAGAGCTGTTCCGCTCCACCGGCCGTAAGGTCACTGCACAACGCCAGTGCATCTTCCGCGTGCTGCACGGTGACGTCACCCATCCCTCGGCCGAGGCCGTCCATGCCGTGGCCAGTCGGGAGATGGAGACCATTTCGCTCAAGACGGTGTACCAGACCCTCCACGACCTGGCCGAGTTGGGAGAGATCGTGTCGCTGGACGTCGGAACCGGGATGACCCGGTTCGACCCCAATGTCGACGATCCGCACCACCACCTGGTGTGCCGTGAGTGTGGACGGGTGCGCGACCTGGTGGCTGTCTTCCCCGAGCTGCAGATTCCCAAAGGTGCCGAGCTCGGCTTCCAGGTGGGCTCGGCGGAGATCGTCTTTCGCGGGTTGTGCCCCGAGTGCCAGCCGGCGACCCGTACTGGGAGGGTGCCGGCCCGGGCAGGAAAGTAGGAATGGATCCACCCTCGATGTCAGTAACAGCAATCAGCGAGCCCGTGGAAGTCACCACGGCTACCCCAACCATCAAGCAGTCACAGCCATGAAAGGACAACCGTGCCAGCACTGAAGGACAGCAAGACAGAGGGAAACCTCAAGGAGGCATTTGCCGGCGAGAGCCAGGCCAATCGCCGCTACCTGTACTTCGCCCAGAAGGCCGACGTCGAGGGCTACCCCGATGTCGCCGCCCTGTTCCGCTCGGTGGCAGAAGGGGAGACCGGTCACGCCTTCGGCCACTTCGACTTCCTGCGCGAGGTCGGCGACCCGGTCACCGGCGTTCCCGTCGGGCCCACCGAGGACAATCTGAAGTCGGCCGTCGAGGGTGAGACCTACGAGTACTCCGAGATGTACCCCGGCTTCGCCCGCACCGCCCGTGAGGAGGGATTCGACGAGATCGCCGAGTGGTTCGAGACGCTCGCCCGGGCGGAGAAGAGCCACGCCGGCCGGTTCTCCGAGGGGCTGGCCTCGGTCGCCTGAGTGAGAGCGGGTGCCCGGGCATCCGAACTGTCGTGAACGCCTGGCCCCGGCTTCGCCCGGGGCCGGGCGGTTTGGCTGGCGTGCCCGTCGACCGAATCGATCCGAACTCCCGATCGCGCTGAGCTCGCAGGAGGGCCTGCAAGGGGAATGACGCCATGACCTCTGGTCCATTGACCCTCGACGACATCGTCGACCAACGCGCCTATGAACGCGAGCGCCACGAATTCCGATCGCGGGTGATCGCCGCCAAGAAGCTGCGGCGGATCAGTGTGGGCCCGGTGATCACTCTCACCTTCGAGAGCCGGCTGACCATGCGCTTCCAGGTGCAGGAGATGGCCCGGGCCGAGAAGATGATCACCGACCAGCAGATCCAGCACGAGCTCGATGTCTACAACCGGCTCCTCCCCGCCTCCGGGGAGTTGTCCGCCACCCTCTTCCTCGAGCTCACCACGGAACAGGAACTGCGGACCTGGCTCCCGAAGCTGGTGGGTGTCGAGCGGGCCTGCGAGCTGCGCATCGGGGACGGTGGCACCACCCAGGTCGTCAGCTCCTCTCCCGAGGGTGAGCATGAGGCCAACCTGACCCGTGACGCCACCACCTCTGCCGTCCACTACGTCCGGTTCCATTTCAGTCAGGAACAGGTGGACGCCTTCGCCACCCAGCCCGTGCGCCTGGCGGTCAACCACCCCGAGTACCCCGAGGGTGTTCCGGGGTCTCTGCTCAGTACTGCAACCCGGGCCGCACTCGTGTCCGACCTGGCCGGGGAGTAGCAGCTCGACCGTTGGCGGTTCTACCGCCCGGCGAAGTTCGGGTGGCGGCGCTGCAACGAGGCCTCGATGCCCTCCCGGAAGTCGTCGGTCCCCATCAGCCGCAGCTGCTCGAGGCGCTCGTGCTCGATGGCCGCCGTGAACCCGTCGGTCCACCCGGCGCGCATCGTGCTCCTGATGGAGCGCACGGCCAGGGGTGCCGACGCGGCAATCTCCTCGGCCAGGGCGTGGGCCCCGGCCCGCGGGTCGTCGGCCACGCGATCGCACAGGCCGATGCGCAGGGCCTCGCCCCCGTCAATGCGGCGACCGGAGTAGAACAGGTCGAGCGCATGCTGCTCGCCCACGACCCGGGGGAGGGTCGCTGACAGGCCGAAGCCCGGGTGGAGCCCGAGCCGGGCGAAGTTGGCGGAGAATCGACTTGTCGGCGCCGCCACCCGGAAGTCACCGGCCATGGCCAGACCGAGTCCGCCGCCCACGGCGCTGCCCTGCACGGCCACCACCACTGGCAACGGACCGTTGATCAACGCCACGGCCTGGTCGTAGAGCGTGCGCAGCCCGGCCGGCTCGGGGGCCTCCGAGCTTCCGAAGTCGTAGCCGGCGCAGAAATGCCGGCCCTCCGAGCAGAGGACCACGACTCGCCCGCCGCGCTGGTCGGCCCAGTCGATGCTCTCGACGATGTGTCCGAGGAGCGGGGCATCGAAGAAATTGGCCGGCGGGCGGTGCATCTCCACCTCGGCCACATGGTTGTCCGCCAACGTCACGCTCACATCACCGAACGTCTCCATCAGGCGACATTCTCCACGGGGACCACGGGGCGATCCCGGAGGCTCATGCGGGGACCCAGCCGTGGAGGATTCGTCACAAGTAGGCGAGGTGGACGGCGGCACCGGGTGTGTTGATACGGAAGGACAGGCTCTCCTCGAGGTAGAGGTTGACCGAGGTGGGGTCGCTCGAGTGGTAGCCGATGGAGAAGTCCTGGCCGATGGTCAGCTCGAAGTCCCCGCCTCGTTGGCTGAGCACGATTGCCCCTTCGACGCCGGGTGCCCACACCACGGGTCCCCCGAGGATCTGCCGGAGGTGCTCGAACACCGGGTAGCCGCCGTGCTCGGTGGTCTCGGTGACACCCGTGTAGCACCGGTCGCCGAGGGCGATGGCGTAGGGACCGGCAACGTCGGCGGCGCGCAATGCGGCCACGGCCTTGGCCACGTGCCGCGGGTAGTGGCTGTAGTCGTCGCTGATGGCTACGGCCTCGTGGGGCGTGGCCGCCGCAATGCCCGCGATGCGCCCCTGCTCGTAGCCGTGGAAGACGATGCGGTCCTCGGCCAGGGCGGCCGCCTTGCCCGCGGCGACCACCGAATCGAGGTCGAGGTCCGTTGCGCCGCGCTCGGCGGCATCCAACTCGGAACGCGCCAGTGTGAACGACGACCGGAACTCGACCATGGGCATGACCCGGCGGAGGGCAACCTCCACCCCGGCGAGGGCGCCGTTGTCCAGTGGGTCGACCCGGCCGACGTCGACCGCAGAATGGCCCCATCCCAGCGGACCACTGAAGTCGACCAGACGGCGGGCAGCCAGGAAGTACTTGATCGAACGCCTGGCCTCCTCGTCGATCTGGCCCCAGGCGTCGTCGTTGACCGGCGCGAGGTCTCGCATCAGAGGGTTCATAGCGACATCCTGCTCTCGGTTCGTAGGTTGCCGATGCCGAGACTCTCGTCCCCCGCATCGGCCTGGGCAAGCGGGTTGGGCGTCGGTGGCCCGACCCTGATGAGGGTATTGCGATCGACGTGGTGGAACGGCTCGTCCCGGTCGGGAATGTCCAGGACGCCGACCTCCTCGTAGGACCAGGTGCCATCCTCATGCACCGAGATGGCCATCCGGTAGCTGAGGGTGCGGAAATTCTGGTCGAGGAAGGGATTGGACAGGATGCCGTACACCTCGGATCCGACGGCCGCATTGACTTCGAAGTCGGTGGCGTCCGGCGCCGCCGTGCCCCCGGCCATCAGGACCTGGCCGCGGGGGATCGCCAGTGTGAAGGTGAGGCCGTGGGTAGCCGGCTCCCAGAGCCAGTAGCCCACCTGGTCATGGAAGGTCTCGACCTCGCCGGGTTTGACGATGTGGGTGTGATACCGGAGCCCGTAGAAGAGTTGGGGGCCGTTGGTTTGGCGGTCGACCGGCTGCAGCTCAAAGCGCTCGACGAACGAGTCCCGCCCAAGGCCGTCCACCACGGGATGCTCGTCCTTCCCCTCGGCACTCACCCAGATCCCGGCCAGGGGGGCGAGTGGGCCGAGGTTGGAGAGCGTGTCAGGGTCACCGTCCGGCTCGGTGTAGATGTCGTCCCCGTACGGATGTGCTTCGGGGGAAGTCATCGTGCTCTCTTTCCTTCGGTTCTGTGTCTTCGGTGGCCGGACTGCTGCTGCGGCGTCCCGCCTTCTGGACACAGGAGGGACCGGTCCGGGACGACTGTGCCGCAACAGTGTAGGTCGGTGCCAATTCGTGGATCGGAGGCCGATTCCACCCACATCGAGCAGTCCCGCCGTCCATGCAAGGAAGTTGGCCAAGTGGCCGGAGCGGGACCGGGCAAGGTGGCACCTCCACCGTGGGACCTGTCACCCGTGGCGGGTGGCCCCGACCGGTCGCTCGCCCGAGCAACGGCGGATGAGCACTGCGGTGCACGAGAGAAGGGGAACACCAATGACCACGGCATCCACCACCACGATCATCGGGAACCTGACCCGCGATCCTGAGATCCGCTACACACGGGAAGGGCAGGCCACCACCTCACTGGGCGTAGCGGTCAACCGTCGTTGGCAGAACCGCGAGACCAACGAGTGGGAGGAGGCGACGTCGTTCTTCGACGTGGTCACGTGGCGCGACCTGGCCGAGAACGTGGCGCTCAGTCTGACCAAGGGCATGCGGGTCGTGGTCACCGGTCGGCTCGAGCAGCGCAGCTGGGAGACCGAGGAGGGTGACCGGCGCTTCAAGGTGGAGATAGTGGCCGACGAGGTGGGCGCCAGCCTCCGTTTTGCGACCGTCGATGTGCACAAGCTGGAGCGCCATCAGGCGGGAGAACAGAACGACCGGGCACCGGATGGAACGGACCCGGTGGCGGATTCGCTCGAGGCCACGGCCTGATCGCCCGCACACCCCCACCGGCGACTTCGTCCCGACCTGGTCCCATGGGAATGCCCCTGATGTGGCTCGGCTGGCCGGTCGGCCTCCCCGCTGTGGTCGCGGCCGCGCTCACCGCCGCCGTCGGCGTCTCCCTTGCCGCGGCCGTCTGGCGAGCAGGGCCAAGTCGTCCCGGCGGGCGGCCTCCGGGCCGAAAGCGGGACGAGACGGTTGCCCACCGCAGAAAGGAGACGGTCCGGTGAACCCGATGGATGCACGAGACGAGTCGCGGTGTGCGGACCCGGTCCAGTTCGGATCCTCGATCCGACTCACCAAGCGTGAGGCGTTCGAAGCCTGCCAGGTGCTGGCCGATGCCGACCGCTTCCTGCTCAGAGCCGGGAGGATTGCCGAAGCCTCTGCTCTGGGCGACCTGTTCGAACTCTTCGAGGAGCGACTGACCTCGGGATGACGGCCGCCGGCGGACCGTCGTGACGACCCGCGCCCGACGAGCCACGGGTGTACCGACATCACCAGCCCGGTGGGCAGGCGCTCATGCCTGGTCGGGCTCGTACTCGATGGAGAGGGAGTTCACGCAGTAGCGCTGGCCGGTCGGCAACGGGCCGTCGGGAAACACGTGGCCCAGATGGCCGCCGCACCGGGCGCAGGTGATCTCGGTGCGCTTCATCCCGAAGGACTTGTCCACGTGTTCGTTGATGACACCGTCGTCGAGGGCCTTGTAGAAGCTCGGCCATCCCGACCCGGACTCGAATTTGGTGTCACTGGGGAACAGCGCCGCCCCGCATCCTGCGCAGGTGAACACCCCGCTCCCTTCGACGTGGAGCAACTCGCCCGACCAGGCCGGCTCGGTGCCCTTCTGCCGCAACACGGAATACCGCTCCGGCGACAGCTTCGCCCGCCACTCATCGTCTGTCAGTTCCACCTGGCCGCCGTCGTCGGTTCCGGTGCTATCGGTCATGGCCGTACCTCCTTCAGCCGGTCGGCCGTGGGAATACCACAGCGGAGCCCGGCAACGATCACTGTGTGAAACGCCTGGACGTGCTGGGGTGTTCCCGCTGTGCGACAAGCCCTGCCCGCGCCCTCATGTCGGCCTCCACCGACCGGGTTGGGCTCGAAACCGGTTTGCTAACGTCGCGTCAGATTCGCCGGCAGGCCTCCGGACTCTGTCGGCCGGCCTCCGGGAAGGCCGGTTCCCACCGGAGCCGGTGCCTTTGGAGTCCCCCACCCCCTGCTCAGAATCCACAGGAAGCACACCGCCATGGATCTTCGAGACCGACCCGAGGACGAAGCCTTCCGCAAGGAGATCCGTGCCTGGCTGGCCGACCACGTGGTCGGTGAGTATGCCGCCTTGGGTGGGCGCGGCGGTTCTGGGGACGAGACGTTCGGGTTCGAGACCCGACTCGAGTGGGAGAAGGTGCTGGCCGCCGACGGGTGGACCGGCATCGGGTGGCCCGTCGAGCATGGAGGGCGGGGGGCGACCGTTGCCCACCAGGTCATCTTCAACGAGGAATACGTGAGGGCCAGGGCCCCGGGGCGCGTCAGCGTCCTCGGGGAGGGGCTCATCGGCCCGACCATCATTCAGTACGGGACCCCCGAGCAGCGGGCCCGCTTCCTGCCGCCCATCCTGGCCGGCACCGAGCTGTGGTGTCAGGGCTACTCGGAGCCCAACGCCGGGAGCGACCTGGCCAACGTTCAGACCAAGGCCGTGCTGGACGGGGACGACTGGGTGGTCACCGGCCAGAAGGTCTGGACGTCCCTGGCCCACCAGTCCGACTGGTGCTTCGTGGTCTGTCGGACCGAGCCGGGCTCGGTCCGACACCGGGGTCTCTCCTATCTGCTGGTTCCGATGGACCAGCCCGGGGTCGATGTCCGGCCCATCACCCAGCTCACCAAGACCTCCGAGTTCAACGAGGTCTTCTTCGACGGCGCACGCACCCATCGGGCCCACGTGCTCGGCGACGTCGGGGACGGGTGGCGGGTGGCGCTCGCCACCCTGGCCTTCGAACGGGGGGTGGGACTGCTCGGCCACCAGGTCTCGTTCCGCCGCGAGCTCGACCATGTCTTGGCCGCGGCCAGGGCCAACGGCTCGGCGGCCGAACCGTTGATGCGCCAGCGCCTGGCCCGCTCCTATGCCGAACTGGAGATCCTGCGGTTCAACACCTTGCGGAGCCTCTCGGACTTCGACGGGCCCGTGGCACCACCCGAAGCCTCGATCATCAAGCTGTACTGGGCCACATGGCACCGTCATTTGGGGGAGCTCGCCATGGATGTGGAGGGCGTGGCCGGGACCATCCTCGAGGCCTCCCCCTATGAACTCGATGCATTCCAGCGCACGTTTCTGTTCAGCCGATCCGAGACCATCTATGGCGGATCCAATGAGATCCAGAAGAACATCATCGGCGAGCGGGTCCTCGGCCTGCCGCGCGAACCCAAGGGGGAAATCCGATGACCGCCAGGGCCCAGAGCGTGCCGGCTTCGAGCGGGCCACCATCACCGCCACCCGCTCCGGTTCCGCCGCCTGGGCACGGGCTTCTGTCCGGCAAGGTCGTGGTCATCACGGCGGCGGCCGGTACCGGGATCGGATTCGCCACGGCCAAGCGCTGCGTCGAGGAAGGGGCCACGGTGGTCATCTCCGATGCCCACGAGCGACGGCTCAACGAGGCGGCGGATGCCCTGGCCGAGCTACCGGAGCTGGCCGGCGTTCGCCCGCTGGCGGTGCCCTGCAACGTGACCGACGAGTCCCAGGTGCAGCGCCTCTACGACGCAGCCGTGGGTCAGCACGGGCGGTTCGACGTGGCGGTCAACAACGCCGGACTGGGCGGGAAGGTCGATGTGGTGGACATGACCGACGAACAGTGGTCACTGGTGCTTGACGTCACGTTGACCGGCACCTTCCGTTGCACCCGCGCCGCCCTCCGGCACCTGTACGACCGAGCAGAAGGCGGCGTGATCGTCAACAACGCGTCGGTCCTCGGCTGGCGCGCACAGGCGGGTCAGTCCCACTACGCGGCGGCCAAGGCCGGCGTGATGGCCCTCACCCGCTGCAGTGCGGTGGAGGCAGCGTCTCACAACGTACGCATCAACGCGGTGTCCCCGAGCTTGGCCGTCCACCCGTTCCTCAACAAGGTCATGGCCGACGAGGAGCTGGCTGAGCTCAGCCGGCGTGAGGTCCTCGGCCGAGGGGCGGAAGTCTGGGAGGTGGCGAACGTCATCGCCTTCCTGGCCAGTGACTACGCCACCTTCATGACCGGCGAAGTCGTCTCGGTCAGCAGCCAGCATCCGTAGACACTCCAGGCCCCACGGTGTGGAGCCCCACGGGGGCCCGCCAGCCCAGTCGAGGGCCATCGGTGCGATGAGTCCGGGGCGGCGGATCGGTCTGTACTCTCGCCGGGCCGTTCCGGTAGGGATGAAAGGACAGGGCAATGCACACCCGAGGCTTGACGAAGGCCGGCTTGACGCAGCTCCACGAGGACATGGCGGCGCTGGTGGGCGCCGGACGCGCGCCGGGCATGGTCCTGGCCCTGAGCCGAGGAGATGACGTCCATGTTGACGCTATCGGTGCGGCCGCCATCGGCGACACCGAGCCCATCCGGGCCGACGCCTTGTTCCGAATCACCTCATTGACCAGGCCGATCACGGCGGTCGCCACGTTGCTGCTGGTCAGGGAAGGCTGGCACTCGACGATCCCGTCGACCGGCTCTTGCCGGAGCTGGCCGAACGCCGGGTGCTGCGCACGCTGAACGGCCCGGTCGACGACACGGTGGCCGCCAAGCGGTCGATCACCGTGCGGGACCTCCTCACCTTCCGGGGTGGCTTCGGAATGATCCTGGCTTCTCCGAGCGACTACCCCATCCTCGAGGCCGAAGCGGCCCTGGACCTCAGATCGGTCGGGCCGCCGACACCGGTCACCCCTCACACCCCGGACGAGTGGTTGCGCCGGATGGGCACGCTGCCGCTCATGGACCAGCCCGGCGAGCAGTGGAGATACAGCACCGGCTCCCAGATCCTGGGCGTGCTGGTGGCCCGGGCGGCCGGCCAGTCCGTCGATTCGTTCTACCGGGAGCGCATCTTCGACCCTCTGGGCATGAAGGACACGGCGTTCTGGGTTCCGGCCGCGAAACAACACAGGCTCGCACCGTGCTACCAGGAGACCGATGGGGCGCTGGTGCCGTTCGACGACGGCGGCCAGTGGGCGCGACCACGGGCGTTCGACGACTGCGGTGCCGGCCTGGTCTCGACCGTCTATGACTACATGGCCTTCGGGCGGATGCTGTTGGCCGGTGGCGTCCACCGGGGCCAAAGCATTGTGGCGCCGGAACTGGTGGCGGCGATGACATCCGACCAGCTGACCCCGGAGCAGCGGCGCACGGACGACCCCATCCTCGATGGCCGCGGATGGGGCTTCGGCCTCTCGATCATCGACCCGCCGGGAACCGCGGGAGGGGGCCCAAAGGGCTACGGCTGGAGCGGTGGCTTCGGCAGCGTGTGGGTCAACGACCCCAAGGAGGACCTCGTCGCCATCCTCTGCGACCGCTTGCTCTCGTCCGCCGACAGCGCGGCGATTGAGGCCGCGTTCTGGTCGGCCACCTACGGGGCCCTCGACAGCTGATCAGCGGAAGCCATGGCGACGGGTCCGGCTACACCCAGTTGGTTCCCGGCCCCGCAACGCGAGGGCTGGACCCAGGGTGCCGACACCACGACACTCCAGAGGGGACCGCGAGAGACAATCAATCTGTCCAACAAACCGGGGCCGCAACACCGGGCACGGGCCTTCAGCCGGTTGGTGGACTGACAATGACGGCTGGCCTTGCCGAGCCCAAGGGGCGTGGACTCAGCGCTCCGATGGCGTGGTCGCCTCGACGCCGAGAACCCGGCAATCCTTGCGATACCTGCGCAGGAACATCGGGCGTAGCCACACGATGGGCTTTGGGAAGGGCTTGAGGAACTCCGCCGCCTGGTCCTTGGTCATGCCGTATTCGACACCGCCCATCAACCAGGTGATGCCCTGGCGCGGCGCACTCTTGGCCATCCCGCGGGCGAGAACTTCTGCCTGATCATCAGGTAGAAATTTGTGGCTCTCCTGACTGATCCGTGGGTCAATTCTGCGCTTCCACCTGCAGGG
>JADEYI010001002.1_pt1 | contig 25978 bp, 24 predicted proteins | sample 8542331 | NCBI WGS metagenome assembly JADEYI01 (sample SAMN16510988, study PRJNA670497) | mine drainage metagenome | isolation source: biofilm near Copperflume 1 | place: Germany: Marsberg coppermine Kilianstollen | collected 2018-02
TGGAGCCATCCTATCGCTGGTATGCTACCCTGTCTATGGGAGATAAGTACTATTATGCGCAAGGTTCATCAGGTACAAGCAGAATGTTAAGAACGCCTCTAGCTAAAAAGCCGCCAAGCGAGTCATCAGCAAAGCCGATTGACGGCTGCCGACCAGGGCCGGACAGCAGCACCTGGCTATGGCGCAGGCGAAGTGGTCGGCACCACCGACACAGATGGTGAAACCGAAGGGAGAGGAGTGGGTGATGAGACCCACGATTTTGCTGTACTGCCGCGCTGTGGTATAATTGACGAGTCTTTGCGAACACCGGATGCGAACGCTATGTGGTAGGAGAGGACCAAGTGAAAGAAGTAAGAGACCTGCTGCGCCGCCCGCGCTACTTTTCCATAGGCAAGGACAAGCCGCAGGACACCAGAGGCCAGGAGGAAGATAAACGCGGCTTTCCAGAGGATATATGGACTAAGTGCCCCAAGTGCAACGAATTGCTCTACGTGCGCGAAGTTGAGAACAACTTCAAAGTCTGCCAGAAGTGCGGTTACCACTTTCGCCTCACATCTGAGGAGCGGATCAATTATCTGGCCGATCCTGGCACCTTCAAGGAAGAAGGCGCCTGTATAGAGCCGACGGACCCTATCAACTTTATCTCTCTCGATCATAAATACTCTACCAAGCTCCTTGAAACACAAAAAAAGTCGGGCCTCGTTGAGGCCGTAGTGTATGGCGCTGCTCTCATAGAAGAGCAGCCCGCTGTGCTTGCCGTTTCCGACTTCCGCTTTTTCGGAGGCAGCATGGGGTCGGTTTACGGCGAGAAGATGGCGCGAGCCGCTAAACTCGCTATGCAGAAGAAGGCGGGGCTGGTGACAGTCTCCTCATCGGGTGGAGCGCGTATGCAAGAAGGTATACTCTCACTGATGCAAATGGCGAAGACCAGCGCTGCGCTCGCCGATCTCGCCGAGGCGCGGCTGCCTTACATCTCAGTCATGGCCGACCCATGCACGGGCGGCGTCACGGCTTCTTATGCCTCTTCCGCCGATGTTGTTATCTCAGAGCCGGGCGCATTGATAGCCTTCGCGGGGCCCAGAGTGATAGAGCAGACGATAAAACAAAAGCTGCCACCCGACTTTCAGACCGCAGAGTTCCAGCTCAAGCACGGAATGCTCGATATGGTAGTACCACGCCGTGAGCTGCGGTCAACAATCAGCCGCCTGCTCAAGTTATATCACAGCTAACCGGCTAGGCTTCTAAAGCTAGCTTTTCGGTAACCGAAACGTGAAACGTGAGGGACTATGTATAGAGTGTCTTTATACCCAACTCACCTAATACGCAGTACTCTTCACGTCACACCTTTTGATCACAAGGACAAAGGGGCGCCGGTGCCCTGCCTCTATTTATGACTACTGATCATAAGCACCAGGCCAACACCAACAATCGCGGTCCCGCAGGGCCCTATCGCGACATGGTGCCCCCAGGCACAAGTCACAAGCCGGAGACGCCTCGCCCGCCTGAGCAGCCAGAGGTTACTCCCTGGCAGCGCGTGCAGATAGCACGGCACCCCGACAGGCCACACACCCTCGATTATATTCAGCAGATTTGCACCGATTTCATGGAGATGCACGGCGACAGGCTCTTTGGAGACGATGCCGCTATTATTGGTGGGCTTGCCTGCTTTGAGGAACAAACCGTAATGGTGATAGGCGAGCAAAAAGGGCGCTCTACCAAAGAAAACCTGATGCGCAACTTCGGCATGCCTCAGCCTGAAGGCTATCGCAAAGCTCAACGCCTGATGGACCACGCCGCCCGATTCGGCTTTCCTATCTTCACATTTATAGATACAGCGGGAGCCAACCCTGGAATGCAATCCGAAGAGCGGGGCATAGGGCAGGCGATAGCAGCCAGCATAATGAAAATGCTCACGGTAGAGGTGCCGATAATAACTATAGTCATAGGAGAGGGAGGGAGCGGCGGCGCGCTAGCCATAGGAGTGGGCGACCGCGTGCTGATGCTTGGAAATGCCATCTACTCGGTAGCCAGCCCGGAGTCTGCTGCTACCATCCTGTGGCGTGATGCCGCGCAAGCTTCGCGGGCCGCAGAAACCATGCGTATCACCGCGCCCGATTTGCTCCAACTTGGGGTAATAGACGAGGTGATAGAGGAGCCTGAAGGGGGCGCGCACAACGACCTTGCCGCTACCATGGCCGCTGTTAGAGAGGCTATCCGGCGCCACCTGTCAGAGATACAAACCACCTACTCTTTGCGTACCAGGAAGGGCACAAGGCAACTCATAGAAGACCGCCGCGCCAAATACGGGCGGATGGGGCAGTATACCGAGGAAGAAATCTCCGAAGAGTAAATCAGCCACCAGCAACAGCTAGTGAGCATATAGAGCTTCCAATGTAGAGCAGGAAGCTCTTTTGTTGTCGTGGCGCAACGTTACCTTGCACTCTGCTCAACAGGGCTGTAGCTGTAGAGCTTTCTACATTTACAGCCCGATGTGGAGGTATGCCGCCTCCGGTAAGATAGAGAATACGCTTTTGCGCAACCCTTGAATAGCATCTGTTATGGAGGTAAAGTAATGGACACAGCAAGGGAAACAACCTTCACTGCTCGCTCTTACCGGGGCGAAGAGGATCTGCAACCTATTTGCGACCTGTTCAACCTCTGCCGAAGTGCGGACCAGCTCGGCGACGCAGAGTATGCCACCCCCGACACCTGGCGCATTGAGCTTTCTGACCCTGAGATTGATACAAGACGGGACGTTAAACTTTGGGAGAATAAAGAAGGCAAGCTTATTGGCGTGATGATGCTCTGGACCCCGCAAGAAAGCACGAACGGCACAGTCGATTCGCACTTGCATTTCCGGCTACACCCAGAAGCGCGCAACAAAGGGCTTGAGCAGGCAGTCTTAGGGGCGGCAAGCCAGCGAGTGCGCGAAATAGGGCGAGAGCGCAATCAACCTGCGATTATGCGCGCCGGTCTCGACTACAGCACCCCTGAGTACATAGCTTATCAGCAAGGACTGCTGGACAAGCATGGATTCGCTCCTGTACGCTACTTCTTCAAGATGGCGCGGCCTTTAGACCAACCACTCCCTGAGCCTCACTTTCCAGCAGGGTTCACAATGCGCCACTCTCAAGGCGAAGCAGACATCGAAGCATGGGTTGATGCCTTCAACCAGTCGTTCATAGACCACTGGAACCACCATCCTCTGCTCGTGCAGAGCCACAAGAATTGGCTTCAAAGCCCTAACTATAATCGTGAGCGGGACCTTATATGCCTCGCGCCTGATGGCACATTCGCGGCCTTTTGCTTCTGCTGGATAGACCGTGATGACAACATGCACAACAACCGCAAAGAAGGCTGGATTGATATGCTCGGCACACGGCGTGGTTTCCGCAATATAGGGTTGGGACGTGCTATGCTCCTGGCGGGGATGCAAAGACTGAAAGCCGATGGCATGGATACAGCCATCCTGGGCGTTGATGCGGAGAACCCATCGGGAGCGCTCAAGCTGTACGAGTCTGTTGGCTTCTACAAAGTGCATACCACAGCCAGCTATCAGAAGGAACTTTAGGAGACCTCAGCATTCAGCACCACTCCTCACTCCTCATTGCTCGTTAGTCCTCAGCAGTATGCAACTCGTCCCCTCTCCGTCGTCCATTGCGCACTAGGGGTGAATACGTTACACTCCCTGCGTAGCGCAGTACCCTTATAGGAACCGGCAATTGAGCTTAGACACCTCCTCTGAGAGCGAACAACGAACCTGGGCAAGAGCAGCAGAGTTGAGAGTCGCGCTGGCTTTCTTCGCCTTCATACTCATAGGAGCCAACGACGGCGCACTGGGAGTGCTTATACCCAGTATCCGCGCCCACTACAACGTTGACAAAGCCACAGTAGGCCTCATTTTCCTGGCAAGCACCGCAGGGTATCTTATCGCCGCTTTCAGCAGTGGACTTCTACTGCATAAATTGGGGCAGCGCCTCTTTCTTGCTTTGGGCGCAGCCGCTTTTCTGGGTGGCACAGCCATTATGAGCCTTATGCCTCCATTCTACCTGGTGCCTGCGCCCCTCGTATTGTTAGGTCTGGGCGTTGCCATAATAGACGCAGGACTTAACTCCTTCATAGCTGTGTTGCCACGTGGCATCAGCCTGCTCAACTATCTGCACGCTTTTTACGGAGTGGGAGCTTTGTTCGGCCCACTGCTTGCATCAGCTTTGATCGCGAACAGCTTCGGCTGGAATAGCATATACATGATCTGGGTGGGTGTCAGCGCATTGCTGCTGACGGGGGCAGTCATTCTCTTTCAAGGAAGAAGCATACAGCACCAACACGGAGGCCAACACGGAGAGACTGCCCACAGTGTGGAGGGCGGGAATGTCATGGCGGCGGCGCTGCGGCGGCGGGCAGTTTGGCTGGCTGCTCTTTTCCTGTTCTTCTATGTAGGTATAGAGGTGAGCCTCGGAAGCTGGAGCTACAGCTTCCTCACAGAAGAGAGGCATCAGAGCACGCTCCTATCAGGCTGGGTGGTAAGCGGCTACTGGCTTGGGCTAACCATCGGGCGCGTGGTGCTAGCGAGGGTAGCAGAGAGGTTGGGGAGCGCACGGCTCATTGAGCTTTGCATTGGAGGTGTGATAATCGGGACAGCTATAGTGTGGCTGATCCCGTTGAGCATCGCCCCGGCGGCTGGTCTCTGGCTGGTGGGTTTCTGCCTGGGGCCAATCTTTCCTACTACAATAGCCTCCATGCCGCAGTTGATGCCTGCTCGCCTGGTGCCGAGCGCTATCGGCTTTCTCGCCAGTATTGGCGCGATGGGCGCGGCCCTCTTTCCCTGGCTCGTCGGTAATCTCGCAGACCGCTTCGGTCTCGGGTCGCTCTTTCCTTACGCGGCGATTCTGACCGCCGGAATGCTGGCGGTCTGGCTAACTTTGCAAGCTGTGCGGACTCGTGAAGCGGGATCGTGAAACGTGAGGGATTATGGATGTAGTATCATTATCTCTCGACTTACGCAACACGCAGTACGCAATATTCAGCCCGCTCCATGAGATTACCGTGACACACGCACACCCTCCTGGCGTAAGCGTTCCGATCAGGGGGTGTAGAAAATCTATCTATCCGTAGGGGCAAGGCGCTGCCTTGCCCCTACGTAAGACACAAAACGTTGCATCCCTCCCCTCAACGCTTATCTCCTGGGCAGGCGTTTGCGAAATAGAGCACAATAGTTTAGACTTAAACTATAAAGAGTCAAGTGTCGGGGCGCTCATGATGCAAATACTGCCTTATTCGCAGCACGCCCGGACCAAGAGCAACGGATGATAAAAAGGAGCAGCCAATGATACCTTCCAATCTAAAACACCTTCTAGATTCAACAGCCCTGGCGCATGTCGCCACTATTGGGCCGAATGGAGAGCCTCAGTCAAGTCCTGTCTGGTTTGGGTGGGACGGCGAGAATGTGCTATTCAGCCAGACCAAGACCCGCCAGAAGTTCCGCAACCTCAAGCGGGACCCTCGAATTGCTCTCTCGATTGTTGATCCGGCGAATCCATATCGCTACCTGGAAATCCGCGGCGTTGTCGTTGATATTAGGGAAGATCCGAACCTGGACTTCATCAACTCGATGTCGAAGAAATACGGCGGCCAGGACAAATATGCTGGGCACCGCCCCGGCGACGAGCGCGTGGTAATCGTGGTCAAGCCTGAGCACACCACGCAGATGGGCGGCTAAGCAAGGGCAATTTACTCAGAGTTGAAGATGCAAAGAGCGATTGCTGATCACGGCAGCAATCGCTCTTTGCATCTGAAGATAAGCTCCCGGCCGGGATTCCCAACTCACAGGCTCACAGGCAGCGAATTACTCTTTATACGCCTTACATTGGGCGTAAGCATGTGCAAGCCTAGCCCGAGGAGCACCATCAGCAAGAGGGTGCCGATGGCTACTTGATAAGCGAAGCGCCCGTACTTATTCGGGTCGAGCAAGAGCAGAGTAGTGCCCCACAGCGCCGGGCCAAGCACCGCCGAGAACTTGCCGGTCAAATTATAAATCCCCAGGAACTCTCCCAGCCGGGCGGGTGGGCTTAGCTCGATCATCATGGTGCGGGCGGCGGTCCAGGTGCTGCCGAGCGCCACCCCCGCCACGGGGGCAATCACCCATTGAAATATGAGCTTATCTGTAACGAAGATAGCGGCAATAAAGACCCCAACCCACAACACCAGGCTGATAATAAGCGCCTGCTTGGAGGTAAGGCGGTCGGTTACAAAGCCGAAAATCCAGGAGCCGACAACCGCCGCCACGATAGCAGGAGCCAGCACATCGAGCGCGCTCACGAAGCCTATAACCTTGGTGGCATAGACGCCCATTGCGATAATCACCGTGTTGAGGGCATCAGAGTAGAAGAAATTTGCCGCCAGGAAGATGAAGAGGCCAGGTGTCTGGCGTGTCTCTTGCAACGTGCGCCAGGTGTGAGTAACGCTCCCACGCCATGTTGCTTTCCGCTCAACCTCTACCTCACGCTCTATTCTATTGCGACGCTCTCGGACAAATAAAAAGCACGGCAAGGCAAAAAGGAGGAAGAGCAAAGCCGTCGGCACAAAAGCATCTTTGTTAGTGAAATCTGCTCTGTTCGCCTTTGTGCCTATCAGGAAAGTGACCGCGTAACCGCCTGCGAGAGCGCCTACATAGCCAAGCCCCACTCCCAGGCCCGATATTTTACCCCAATTCAGGGTGTTGCTCACAGAAGGGAGCAAGGCGTCGTAAAAAATAAGAGCGGTCTGATAACCCACATTCGCCAGCAGCAAAGCGGCTATCACCATCCAGAGGTTCGGCACCAGGCCCATCATAGCAGTCATGGCGACGCAAAGCGCGGTAGTTCCAACGAGCCAGGGCATTCGCCTGCCCCCGGAGCGGTCAGAGATAGAGCCAAGCAGCGGCGAAATGAGAGCCACAACAAGGAGCGACACCGACATGGGATAGGCGTAAACCGCGTCGTTATAGCCAAGCTCTATAATGAACGCCGGAAAGAAAGTGCTGATTATATTGAGCGAGAAGATAGTGTTAGCAAAGTCATATAAAGCCCAGGAGCCGACAGCAAGGGGCAATACGCGCTCCTCAGCGTCCGAGGCCTGGATAAGAACGGCCTGTGAAGAGCTGGGAGACGCGGCAGCCGAGGGTGTAGCCATCTTTATCACTCCGAGCATGTCAGAATACCACGCGATTATAGCATAATCGTCGCTGTAGATAGCTGAGCAAGCATATGGAGCCAAGCGGTTGCCTGATATAAGGCGTTGCGACAAAATGGAAGCAGGAGAGTTATCCCTCTGGCCTTATTATGTACAACAGCGCTCGCAGACCGAGCAAGTAGCTCATGGGTCCGAAGCCCGATATCTGGCCTTTACAAACAGGGGCAATCACTGAATGGCGGCGGAACTCTTCGCGAGCGTAGATGTTGGAGAGATGCACCTCTACGGTTGGCAAGCCAACGGCTGCGATTGCATCACGCAGAGCGTAGCTTGTGTGAGTATAAGCTCCTGCATTAATCAGTATGCCGCTTGCCCATTCTCCGGCACCGTGTATCCGGTCAATAAGCACACCTTCGTGGTTCGACTGCACGATGCGAAGCTCTATCCCCAGGTCTGCTGCCTCTCGCTGTAGCATAATGTCAATGCCAGCGAGGGTAAGGGTGCCGTAAATGTGCGGCTCTCGCTGCCCCAACAAATTGAGGTTCGGGCCATGTAGCGCCAGCAGGCGAGGCTGCCGGTCCTGGTTAGTCTCTCTCTCCGGTGTCATTGTAGCTCCGCCAGCGCCTTCTTTACAGTTGATGCCGGAACATCGTTCACGATACGAACTTTGCCGATACGCTCCGGCAGAATGAAACGTAGCTGTCCATCCTGGCGCTTCTTGTCAGCGAAGATAGCGCTCCATACTTGCTCGATTGCCTGGGTGCGCATCAGGTCGGGCGCGCCCCAACGCGTAGGGAGCGCCCACCTCTCTAGTATGTTCTCAAGTCGCACCCTCTCTGCCATGTCGCACAGGCCGAGAAGCTCCGCCAGCCGGAACGCCACTACCATGCCTTGCGCCACCGCGACCCCGTGCAATCTGCTGTACCCCGTACACTTCTCAAAGGCGTGCCCAAATGTATGGCCCAGATTGAGGTGCGCGCGCACACCCCTTTCATGAGGGTCCTGCTCTACTATCCGGCGTTTGACGAGGATTGCGCTATAGAGCGCACTTCTACGATCAAACGAGTTGGGATCGCACTCCTCGATAAATGCGAAAAGGGTAGGGTCAGCGATAATACTCGCCTTAATTATCTCGGCCATGCCACAGGCTAGCTGCTCGGCAGGCAACGTCACCAGAGTACCCAGGTCGGCGATCACCAGGAGTGGCTGCTTGAAGACACCCAGGAGATTTTTGCCGCCGGGGTGGTCCACCCCCACCTTGCCCCCGATGCTGGAGTCGGCCATGGCCAGTAAGGTGGTAGGGACCTGCACCAGAGGGAGGCCACGCATATAGATAGCAGCGGCGAACCCTGCGGTATCGCCCACCACGCCGCCTCCCAGCGCGACGATCCAGCCGCCACGATCAACTCCTGCGCTCAGGAAGTTATCTACAAAGAGATTAACCGAATCGGAGTTTTTGTGTGCTTCACCGGCCTGCATCAACGCCAGTGAAGGCTCGAAGCCCGCTTTCGCCAGTGACGATAGAGCCATATCGGCGTATAGAGGAGCAACATTAGTGTCGGTCGCCACCACGACCCTGCGCCCCAGGTCCTCTTTGCCTGCTAGCTCCCCTAATCGTTCCAGCAAAGCGTGACCAAGCACAACGGTATACTCTCCATCGGGCGTGGACACCATAAGGCGAGTTTCCGATGGCGCTGAGTTTAGAGTGTGCATGCCTGTCTCCTATCTTGAGATGCTTGCCTGTAGAGCTTCAGCACAAGCTCTGCGACCTCACCGGGGGCAAGGCGGGTGGTATCTACTTGCAAAGGGATAGAAGAATAGAGCGGCTCTCGCGTCTTGAGTAGCTCATCTATTCTTTGGGTGAACTTCTCTGCTAACATCGGTCTCTCACCCCGCAAAGCAGAGCCTTGCAACCGTTCGACCAGCAGATCACGGGCACATGTGAGCAATACTATCACCGCGCTACCTTCAAGAGCAAGCCTACTCTCCATCTCCAGCAGAGCCCCACCTCCGGTGCTGATTACGACATAGCTTTGGCTGGCGGCGTAGAGGCAGACCCGCCGTTCGATTGAGCGAAAAGTGGCTTCACCGTGCGTGGCGAAGAGCTCACTGATAGAGATACCCTCTTCGCTCTCGACCAGCGCATCGGTGTCTACGAATCTCCAATTCATACGCCTGGCGAGGAGTGCACCCACAGTGCTTTTGCCTGTGCCCATGAAGCCCGCGAGCGCCAGGTTTGGAGGTGTACCCGCGCTCATAGCCGCATCTTCGCTTGGGTGGAGAGGAGCGGAAACCGCTCGCGCATTTCATCAAGACTGTCGCCACCCAGCTTTTCGTGCAGGGCATCAGCCAGCACCCAGGCTACCATAGCCTCACCGACCACACCGGCAGCAGGCACAGCGCAGAAGTCGGAACGCTGGTATTGGGTGGTGGTCTGCTCACCTGTAGCCATGTCCACCGTTTGCAACGGGTTAATAGTGGTGGAGATCGGCTTCATGGCTGCACGCACTATGAGCGGCTGGCCGTTAGTTACGCCACCCTCAAGGCCACCCGCACGGTTAGTGTGTCTCTCCGGGCCGTTGTCTCCGGCGTATATTTGGTCGTGAACATCTCGGCCATTCATGCGGGCGTTCTCAAATGCCTCCCCTATCTCCACCCCCTTGATAGCCTGGATGCTCATCACCGCCTGAGCCAGCAGACCATCAAGGCGGCGGTCCCAGTGCACGTAGCTGCCCAGGCCCACAGGCAATCCCGTGGCCCAGACAACGAAGACCCCTCCCAGGGTGTCTCCTGCCCGTCGAGCATTGTCAATAAGCGCCTTCATAGCCTCGGTAGCTGCGGGGTCGGGACAGCGCACGGACGACGCCTCGGCAGCTTCTGACAGTTGTTCGGGCGACGATAGGACTAGCCCGGCTGCCGTTGCGCCGCCAATCTCGGTGACCAGGCTGCCGATCCGCACGTTGAATTGGGATAATAGCTGCTTTGCCACAGCGCCGGCAGCAGTACGGGCAGCGGTTTCGCGGGCGCTGGACCGCTCCAGGGCTGTGCGCATATCGTTGAGCCTGTACTTTATCGCCCCGACGAGGTCGGCGTGCCCCGGTCGGGGGGAGGTTAGACGGGGGCGCTCTTTTTTGATGACGTTAGCGTAATCGCGGTTGGCTATCTGCATTACGATAGGCCCCCCGGTGGTCAGTCCCGCTTCGACCCCACCTAAAAACTGCGCTTCATCATGCTCGATGTGCTGGCGACCACTGCGCCCGTAGCCGCCCTGCCTGCGCGCCAGGTCGCGGTTGACCTCCTCGGCAGATAACGGCAGCCCTGCCGGAAAGCCCTCTACTATCACTGTCAGGCAAGGCCCGTGCGACTCCCCGCCCGTTAGAAATCTATGTGTCATATCGTCTCCTACCTTCTTTCTGTGACGAGCGCTGAGGACTGAGCAAATTACAGTCCTCAGTCCTCAGCACTGAGCAACACGCCTCTCGCATCGTGGCAAGCGGCGCTTCCTCTCCTGTCCATAACCGAAACGCTGCCGCGCCCTGGTGGACGAGCATGGCAAGGCCATCTTGCGTGCGACATCCCGATGCCGCCGCCTGCTGAAGGAGGCGCGTTGGCCTCGGCCTGTAAACCAGGTCGTATACCAGCAGGCGCTTCGGCAGGATTATGCCATCAGGCAAAAGGCTCTGCTCGACATGCGGCCACATACCGGCGGGCGTGCAGTTTACCAGTAGAGCAGCATCTGGGAGCGCGTTAGCCAATGTTGCTGTATCGAGCGTGCCGTACGCTATTTGAGACTGCTCAGTCGCCTTCAATGCCCGGCCAATGGAGGCCGCCTGCTCCGCCCTGCGTGAGAGTATACGCACGTCGTGGCCCCCGCTTGCCAGAGCTTCCACCACTGCGCGTGCCGCGCCACCCGCGCCCAGCACCACCGCTTTAGACCCGCCGGCGATGCCCCCAGCCTCCTCAAGCCCTTGTATGAAGCCAATTATGTCGGTGTTGAAGCCCAGCAGCCTGCCATCCTCAACGCGAACTGTGTTGCATGCGCCCGTAGCTACAACTTCATCACTTGCCCCGTCAAGAAATGGGATCATCCGCTCTTTGTGCGGCACAGTCACGTTCCACCCTGCGAAGCCTTGCTCGATGCACCACTCCACGACAGAGCGGAACTCCTCCGGCGCGGCGGGCAGAAGCAGATAGCGATAGTCGAGTTCACACTCTGCGAAGGCGGCGTTGTGCATGGCGGGCGACAGGCTATGCTCCACCGGATAGCCTATCAAGCCAACCAGTTTCGTCGCCTGAGTGACCTCTCTATCTGCTTCTGTCATGCGTGGCGCCCTTGCAGCAAGGTGGTTAGCGCCGCCTCAAAGCCGGGGAAGCTGTCGTCTATACAGGCAGCGTTCCCAATCGTTGTCGCACCTTCCGCGACCAGCGCTGCGACGGCAAGAGAGATGGCAAGGCGGTGATCGCCCTGACTACTCACACGCGCACCATGTAGCTGTGTGGGACCCTGGACGACGAGGCCGTCGGGCAGCGCCTCGATACTCGCTCCCATACGCCGTAGCTCGCTCACTGTTGTGGCTATCCGGTCGGTTTCCTTCACCCGCAATTCGGCGGCTCCCCTTATCTCAGTAACACCCTCTGCCTGCGTGGCGACTACTGCTAAGACCGGCAGCTCATCAATCATGCCAGGCACATCTTCAGGGAGGATGTTGATACCCTTTAGCGGTCTGTGCGATAGCTCCATGTCGGCAACCGGCTCTCCACTATCCAGCCGCTCATTATGCAAGCGCAGGTCGGCCCCCATCCTCCGCAGCGCATGGAGAATACCAGTCCTGCCGGGGTTCACTCCTACGCCCGGTATCGTTATTTCAGAGCCAGGCACAATAGCAGCAGCAGCGAGCAAAAAGGCTGCCGACGACAGATCGCCAGGCACGCGAATATCCAGGGTGTGGAGCAGATGCAGGGGTTCGACCTCAACTTTATTACCTTCCATATGCAGTGTTGCGCCCATCGCAGCCAGCATACGCTCGGTGTGGTCTCTGCTGGGCGCTGGCCCCACTATAGTTGTCACGCCTTTGGCGAACAACCCGGCCAGCAGGAGGGCTGACTTCACCTGAGCGCTCGCCACAGGCATCTCGTATCTGATGTGCTTGAGGTCGCCACCCATGATGGAGAGGGGCGCATATCTGCCGCCCTGTCTGCCCAGTATAGTAGCTCCCATCCGGCGCAACGGCACGGCCACCCGGTCCATTGGCCTGCGGCTCAGTTGGGCGTTACCTGCAAGGATGCTGTAGAAAGGCTGGCCTGCGAGTAAGCCTGCCATGAGGCGCATGGTTGTGCCCGATCCTCTGCAATCCAGGGGCCCTGATGGTTCACGAAGGCCGCGCAAACCCACTCCATGCACAAGCACCATCTCAGTGCTGTATTCCACCTGCACGCCAAGAGCGCGTATGACCTCCAAAGTGGCAAGGCAGTCGTTAGCAGGCAGAAAGTTGCGGATAGGTGTTGCGCCGTCGGCTATCGCCCCGAATATGGCGGCGCGATGAGAGATAGACTTGTCGCCCGGCACCTCTACCTGGCCTCGCAGCCCACTTTCTGCGCAATGCATCCTGAGGGTATTTGACGCCTCTGCTATGCTCACTTAAAGATCTCCCTTCTTTGGCGTTGCGCTTCTGTCAGAAAGCCGCATAAGGCATCCGGGCTGTCCAGGAGGCTTCGTACTTCAGCCAGCTTCTTCTCAAAAAGAGCCAGGGCTGCCTCAACCGCCTGCCTGTTGGTTAGCAGGGTATCTAACATCATCTCCACCTGGCTGGCGGCGATACGGGTAGTGTCGCGGAAGCCGCTTGCCGCCAGCATACCCACCAGCGGGTCGTGCCTGTCCGCCTCTTTTTCGGCGTGCATAAGCGAGATTGCCAGGAGATAGGGAAGGTGGCTTATCACAGCGGCGGCACAGTCATGCTGTTCGGCGTCCAGCACCAGGGGGTTTGCCCCTGTTGCGGCTACCATCTCGTGAGCCAGCGCCATTGCCGCGCCGGTGGTGCGCTTCGTCGGCGTGAGGACGAATGTCGCACCCTCGAAGAGAGAAGGATCGGCGCTTTCCAGCCCTCCGAGCTCTTTGCCGCACATCGGGTGCCCACCCACCGCAGCTATCTCCACCGGAATAGTGTTCATAGCTTCCACCACCTGCGCCTTGGCGCTGCCCAGGTCCATAAGAAGGGCGCCTGAGCGCATACAGGCCGCGACTTCAGGTATGGAGGCTATTATCTGCAACACAGGTGTTGCCAGCACAACTATATCTGCTTGCGCTACGGCAAGTCGCAAATCGAGGTAAGCGGCGTCAACCATATTGCTTTGGACTGCAAGCTCCACGAGCTCCGGCCTGCGGGCAACCCCGATCACCACAGCGCATTTACCCCGCAGAGCAAGGGCGAGGGAGCCGCCCATAAGCCCCAGGCCCACTATCGTCACAGTTGCCCCTCTAAGCAGCATTGCCCCTCACACCGCCCGCGCCGGTCAGCGCCGTCGCTACCGCATAGTCTGACAGGTCAATCCTCCTGCCCACAGCAGCCGCTACTCTACCGAGGCCTTCAAGGAGTTGGCGGCATTTGTCGGGGCGCAGCGACTGTCCTCCATCCGACATAGCAAGCTCCGGGTGGCTGTGTACTTCGATAAGCAGGCCATCACCGCCCGCCGCGATAGCGCCCAGCGAGACGGGCGTCACCAGGTCCCAACGCCCAGTGCCGTGACTGGGGTCGGCGAGCACCGGCAAGTGAGTAAGCGATTTGAGCACAGGTATGGCGTTTATGTCGAAGGTAGAGCGAGTAGCCTTCTCAAAGGTGCGAATGCCGCGCTCGCAGAGGATGACCTGTGTGTTGCCCTGGGAAAGCACATACTCAGCGGCCAAAAGTAGCTCCTCTATAGTCGAGCTCATGCCGCGCTTGATAAGCACAGGCTTGCTCTGCCGCCCTACCTCCTCCAGAAGCCGGTAGTTCTGCATATTGCGCGTGCCTATCTGCAATATGTCGGCGTAGTGTGCCACCAGCGCCACCTCATCAGGAGCCATCACCTCTGTGATGATGGAGATGCCCAACTCTTTGCGCACATCGGCGAGAATACGCAGAGCTTCCTCACCCATCCCCTGGAAGCTGTACGGCGAAGTTCGCGGCTTGAAGGCGCCCCCACGCATGATCTTGACGCCCATCTCCTTCAACTGGTGGGCAATCTCGAAGGTCTGTTCTCTACTTTCCACCGAGCATGGCCCCGCTATAAAAGTTATATCCTTGCCGCCTATCAGCGCGTCGTTCACACGTATAACCGTGTCGGTGGGTTGGAAATCTCGGCTCGCCAGTTTGTAAGGCTGTAATATTGGCACTACCTTTTCCACCCCCGCCAGCGATATAAAGTGCTCCGAGTCGAGCGGGCGGTCATTGCCTATAACGCCGATAATTACCCTTTCAGCGCCGCTGGACAGGTGGGGTTTGTATCCAAGCTCGCGTATCCGCTCTATCACTCCTCCTACCTCGGCTGCGCCAGCCCCCATTCGCATGACTACTATCATTCGGGTTACTTCCTTTCGTCACGACCAGGCTTTGCCTGGATCAGCGTATAGCTTCGCTTTGTACAGCCCCATCTGCACGTAAAGCCTCTGTGCCTCTCAGGTAAACATGCCGTATCTCCTTTGGCCCCTTTGTGGTGTTCCAGTGGAGCAGCACTCGTATGCAGTGGGTAAGCGCACCCGGCTTATCCATCTCGGTAGCTCCGATCATCGGCACGTACTCCCAGCCGATACGCCTTGCCGCCGCCGCTGGAAAGGCTGCGTGCAGGTCAGGCGTCGTAGTGAAAAATGCGCTTGCCAGGTCGTCTGGGTGGATACCATTTGCGGCGAGTATAGCCTCAAGTAGCTCGGTTGTGGCGGCGTGTATCTCCTCACGGCTGTCTGCCAATACTACAGTGGCTCCGCGCACACCGCGGCACACTATCTGTCCCTGCCTGTTGCTCGCTTCTCTATACATCTAGCCCCTTTCTGCGCTAAACAAAGAGAGCGTTGGCCGTTGCCACGCTCTCTACAGTTCTACGCTAATTTTTTATTCGGTTAGAGTTCTACGGGAGTTTGTCGGGTGCGTGGCAACGGCTGGCTGGTATAGGATAATACCAGTAGCAGTACCAGTTGCCGTATTCGGAGATCGCAGGTGTACAAGCGCCGCAGAAAACGTCTGCGCTGCCCATCGCGGCCTTCTGAGCATCTCTATTGGGTTGTGTCGCGAAAGTCGCCATCGCGGTGCGGCTCCTGATAAATATTGCTCCATTGTAGCAAATAGCTTCGATAATATCAATAGCGAATCAAGCTCGCAGTGACCTGCGCAAGGAAGTTGCCCAGGAGGGCCTTGCCGCTACGGGTCATCATCGACTCAGGGTGAAACTGCACGCCCTCTACCGGCATGCTCCTGTGGCGCAAGCCCATGATAAGGCCATCCGCCGTCCATGCTGTAACCTCCAGGTCGTGCGGGCAGGTTACGGCATCAACTATGAGTGAGTGATAGCGCGTGGCGGGGAATGGATTGGGTAGACCGCCGAAAACCCCCTTGCCTGTGTGGTATATATCTGATGTTTTGCCGTGACGCAGCTCTGGAGCGCGCACTATGCTGGCGCCGTACAGTTGGCCTATGCACTGGTGACCCAGGCAGACGCCCAGCACAGGTATGCGGCCCGCGAAGGTTGCTATAGCAGGCATAGAAACCCCCGCGCTGGTTGGCGCACCAGGCCCGGGGGAAACCACCAACCCATCAGGCTCCAGCATCTCTAGCTCGCCCAGCGTAGCCGCGTCGTTGCGTACTACCTTCACCTCTGCGCCCAGCTCACCAAGGTACTGGTAGAGGTTGTATGTAAAAGAGTCATAGTTGTCTACAAGCACTATCATATGTTTAACTCCTCTCCCACCTGCGGCGGAATTACTCCCTCTTCCTGCTCGATATCTTCGGCGAGGTCTATGGCTGAGAGGAGTGCGCGAGCCTTGTGCTGTGTCTCTATGTATTCACTTGCGGGCACGCTATCGGCCACTATTCCTGCGCCTGCCTGCACCGAGGCCTTGCCATCTTTGAACACCAATGTACGGATGGTGATTGCAGTATCCATATTGCCGTCATAGCCGATATATCCTGCTGCTCCTGCGTATGGACCTCTCCTGTCGCGTTCTAACTCAGAGATGATCTGCATCGCCCTCACCTTCGGCGCGCCTGATACTGTGCCCGCAGGGAAGCAGGAGCGCAAGGCGTCAGCTGGTCCCAGGTCGCCTCTAAGTTCCCCTTCGACTTCGGATACCAGGTGCATGACGTGTGAGTAGCGCTCTACCTGCATGAAACGAGGCGCTTTCACACTACCGACCCGGGAGATGCGCCCTATATCGTTGCGCCCAAGATCAACCAGCATCAAGTGCTCTGCGCGCTCTTTCTCATCGTTCAGAAGCTCTTGCTCTAACCGTTGGTCCTCCTCTCTGTCGCGACCGCGAGGAAGAGTGCCCGCGATGGGGTGTGTAGAAACTTTGCTTCCCTGCACCTGTACCAGCATTTCAGGTGACGCGCCAATAAGATAAAGGTCGCCGAACTGCAGAAAAAACATATAAGGCGAGGGGTTCACCATGCGCAAAGCTCGGTATATGTTGAATGGGCTAGCTGATGTGGTCTTCTCAAATCTTTGTGACAGCACAACCTGTATAATATCGCCCGCGCCTATATGCTCTTTTGCCGCCGCTACCAGCCCTTCAAAGTCGGACTGGGTACAGTTGCTCTGGACGGGCGATCTGGATTCAGGACTTCGAGCCTCTTTACATGCACCCGCACCCGCGCCCGCCACAGCAACAGGCACAGAGCGTCGGAGGCGTTGCGCTACCCCTTCTATCCGGCTGATTGCCTGCCGGTACTCGCGGTCAGGTTCGGAGGTTAGGGGCGCAAGGGTGCAAAGCTGCGCTGTGCGTTGCGCATGGTCGAAGACGATCAGGGTATCATAAAAAGCGAAGGCCAGCTCAGGTAAATCGAGGGGGTCATTAGCCGCGCACTTCACAGGCTCAAGAGAGGAGGCAATCTCATAGCCTGCGTAGCCGACCGCCCCACCGGAGAAGCGCGGAAGCTGCGCCCCAGGAGGTGTAATGATCCGCCGCGCTGAGGTGAGCGTCCCAAGCTTCGTAAGCGGGTCGCTGGTGGTCTGCTGAATCTTGGGCGCTACGCCATCCAAACGCTCAACTTTCAGCAGGCCGTTCTTACAGGTGAGCAGTTGGTGTGGGTCTGTGCCCAGGAATGAGTAGCGCCCAACCTGGCTTCCACGCTCTACGCTCTCGAGGAGGAAACAATGCTCACTATTCCTTATTTTGAGCAAGGCGGAGACGGGGGTATCAAGATCTGCCGGTATTTGCCTGCTGATCAGTGTGTAGGGCATAGCACCGCCCTCATGTCGCGTGGCATGCTCGTTTGCTATTGCACGGAACGCTTCTTGGTCTATCGAAAAAGCTTCAGGCAAGAGTTCCTCCAATCGTTCCGCCGCAGGCGGGAAGCGGGGCTGGAATCAAAGAGCTTCCTTCGTCCGTAAGGGACGAAGGAAGCTCAATCCTCGTGGTGCCACCCTTTTTCCGCCGCATCAGCGACGCTCAACAGATACCTGGTTGCCACCCGCAGTGCTGTCGTGCGGTTTGCAAGCGCCCGTATCTCGCTCCCTGGTAACGGTGGAGTGTCCGGCATAGCCTACTTAAATGGTTGTTCGGTATGCGACTCCCAGCTCCATTCACCTGCCGCGCTGACGCCGGACTTTCACCTTCTCCGGCTCTCTGTAGGTCCGCTTTGCTGGCTACTAATGCTGCTCAAAGTCTTTTCGTATTTACTGTTGTTGCTGATAGCATACGTGCAAGAAGATGGTGTTGTCAAGGTGAAGCCGCCAAACGTAATCAGTATTGCGCGGTACAGAGAGATAAAGATATACTATCCACAACTCATTGCAAATTACGAGTCGCGCATTACGTGTCCACTTCCTGGCATTCTAATCTTATGAAGAACGATCAGGGTAGCAAAGAAGAAAAGGAGAACAGCCCTCCGCTCAGGCAAGCGGGGCCGCTCGATGAGGCAAGATCGCTGCTGGCCGAAGCTCTTGGCACCTTCGCCCTTACCTTTGTTGCCGCCGGGGCTATCGTTATAGCAGAGGTTAGCCGCGGAGAAGTGAACTACGTGGCAAGGGTGGTTGCGCCTGGGCTTATGGTGATGGCAGTGATTTACACCCTGGGCGACATCTCCGGGGCGCACATCAACCCTGTTGTTACCCTGGCCTTTGTGCTGCGGGGCGCTTTCAAGTGGTATCGGCTTCCTGGTTACTGGTTGGCTCAGCTTGCGGGCGCCCTCTTTGCTGCCGAGGTGTTGCATCTCCTTTTCGGGGAAGCAGGACGCCTGGGGGCCACTCTCCCACGTTACGGGGATATTCCCGCTTTCGTTATGGAGGTGATTCTCACTACCTTCCTTGTGAGCGTTATAGTTGGAACTGCCACCGACAGCAAGGTGGTCGGCCCCAACGCTGGGATTGCGGTCGGTGCGACAATCGCCCTCTGCGGCTTGTTTTCTGACCCGATCAGTGGGGCATCCATGAACCCTGCTCGCTCCCTTGGCCCGGCGATCATCAGCGGTAATATCGCCACTGCCTGGATTTATATCGTAGCGCCGCTAACGGGGTCACTGCTTGCGGTCCTCATCGCCTGGCTCCTGAAGGGCCAGTCAACCGAGCACGAAGAAGAAGCTGCAAGTGGGCAACAGTAGGAGGGTGAGCCTGAAAGGTGAATAACACGCCGAGCCACGGAACCTCTGGCGGTGTAGCGAGCGCGACAGTGCCTTTATGGAGCCTGCTGCTTCCTCCGGCTGCCCTCTTACTCCTTTTGCTGGTGGCCTCGCAACGACCCGATGGGCGGCTCCATCTGTGGGTGCTGGATGTTGGGCAAGGGGATGCGATCCTCCTCCGCACCCCACGCGGTAATACGGCTCTCATCGACGGTGGGCCTGGCGCTACGCCCCTTCTCAATGGCGTTGGCAAGGAGCTTCCTTTCTGGCAGCGCAATCTCAACCTTGTCGTCCTTACTCACCCTCATGACGACCACCTGACCGGGCTGGTAGACCTCCTGGGGCGCTACCGTGTTGACGAGGTGGTACAAACCGCCTTCACTCCCACAACTCGCACACAGGAAGAGTGGCTTCGGACCCTGAAGGATCGGGCAGTGACTGTATACTACGCTCGCAGTGGCGAGGAGATTGGCTTTCAAGGCGAGCCTGATGTATCGTTGCGCGTGCTCAGCCCTGCTACTCCCGGTGCTGCTGCGGAGCTTAAAGGCGGGGGTCTCAACAACACTTCTATCGTGATGAAGCTGAGCTACGGTAGCGAGAATATCTTGCTCGAAGGGGACGCGCAGGTGGATGCCGAAGATGAGATGGTGCGCCGTGAGGCCCCTGAGCTTGCAGCGCAGGTGTTGAAGGTGGGACACCACGGCAGCAGCACCTCATCTTCGGCCCCTTTCCTCAAGCAGGTGCAGCCCCAGGTAGCGATCATCTCGGTAGGAGCAGGGAACAGCTATGGGCATCCAACGTCCCAAACCCTCCAGGCGCTGCAGAAGGCGGGCGCAAAGGTGCTGCGTACCGACCAGAACGGCACTATAGAGGTCATAGCTGATAAAAACCAGATGTGGGTGAGGAGCGAGCGGAACCAATAATTATGAATTAGCAGTTATCAATTGCGGCGCTCTAATTGATAACTGCTAATTCATAATTCATAATTCCGACAAAGGCCTCGACCACCACCGGGTCGAAGTGAGCGCCGGAAAGCGAGCTAACATAGTCAAGTGCCTTCTCCTCCGGCCAGGCCCGCCGGTATGGGCGATTAGAGCGGAGCGCGTCCCACACATCCACAACAGCAAAAATGCGAGCCGAAAGGGGTATCTGCTCACCCTTCAAAGCGCGTGGGTAGCCAGAGCCGTCCCACTTCTCATGGTGGCAATAAGGAATATCGAGGGCAGGGCGCAAAAAAGCAATAGGCGACAGGAGGTCGTATGCATACGCCGGGTGGCGGCGCATAATCTCCCACTCATCATCAGAGAGAGGCCCGGGCTTATGCAAAATAGCATCAGGAATGCCAACCTTGCCAATATCGTGCAGCAAAGCGCCGCGCCGCATATGCACCATGTCGGCCTCGCCAACCCCCATAGCGTGAGCCAGGCGCATAGTCATCTCAGTAACGCGCTGAGAATGCCCCTCAGTCTCCCTATCGCGCAAATCCAGAGCACGCGACCAGCCTTCCAGCGTCCTATCGTAAGCAAGCACAAGCTCGCTGTTGGAATGTTGCAATTGCTCAAACAACTCGGCGCTATCAATAGCAACAGCGGTTTGCCCCCCGATAGCCTCCAGGAAAGAAAGCCACTCGGCATCAGCGTCAAGAGGAGAACGGTGAAAGACCTCCAGCACCCCTTTCACCTGGCCCTTTACCACCAGAGGCACAGCACAGTATGAGATAAAGCTTCCATTGGAGAGGAGGCGTGCGCTTGGCAGTTCATCCCTTACGGGGGTCTCAGGCACCTGGGGCACCTGTAACATCCGGCGGTTACGCGCTACCCACCCTGCGTAACTCGCATCAAGTCGCTGGCGCGTATGAGGGATCTCGTCAAAGTGGAAGCCACGCCCGGCGGTATACTCAAGGGTCTGCGTATAAGGGTCCAGGAGGAGCACATCAGCGGCGTCCACGTGCAACTCGGTAGTCACCTGGTCAAGAATGACATCAAGAGTAATGCGCAAATCATGGCTGGAGGTAATCGCCACGTCAATATTGTGAAGGGCGTCTACTCGCTGTAGCTGGCGTTGCATACGCTCTTGAGCCTGCATCCGCTCGGTTATATCACGTGCTATACAGAGAGTGGCAACGGCCTCGCCATGCTCATTCTTCATCACAGTAGCCGACAGGCTCAAGAAGCGCGGCTGCCTACGCTCCATACGGTACGCCATCTCATAGTTCTGCACACTGCCATCTCTGTGAAGTTTGTCACGCAACCCCACGAAGAATGACCTATCAACCACACCTGTCACCGGTGTGTTGATCATCTCCTCCTTGGGGCGACCCAGCAACTCGCCCGCCGCCCTGTTCGCCACCTTTATTATCCCCTGCGGGTCATAGACAATCAGGGCGTCGTTCATCGTCTCAATGATCTGCTTGGCGGCAAAGGCGGGTGTAATGTCAACGAGCCGGTACTTCCAGATGGCGAAGACTGAAACCGCCAGAAAGCCAAGGATCGGCAGGTATCCGAAAGGGTAGAGAGGCACTCCGTAGGCGGGAATATAGTCCACAGAGCCTGCATAACCTATCGCGAAAGCAATCACCAGCCACTTAATCCTGAGCCTGTAGACGCCGGGCCGGGCCGCACGGTAAGCGGCTACATAGCGATACATGCTTGCCAGCAGCATACCAACGAAATATATCAGGAATAAGAGCGCTACCCAGCCATACTTTGCGTAGTAACCCCAGGAGTAGTGATATACGCCTGTTACCAGGCTATTCGAGGTGATGGTTAGTATAGAGAAGAAAGCCGAGGTGAGCCAGCCCGCAGCGACGAGCTTTTTGTTCTGCTCATAGGTACCCAGCACCGACACTGTAAACTGATAGACAGAGGAGGGAATGAAGGGGATGCCCAGGTAGCCCGCCTCAATCCACCACAGCGCCACACGCGGATTTACCGAGGAATAGACCCAGGAAAAGCAGAAGAGCCACACGCCAGCAGCCAGCGTTACCAGCGCAAAAGAAACCGTAACCCGTGAAACACGCTCGCGCACAAGCGCCAGTAGCCCGAGAAGCAGAATGGCTACTGCCGTCACGAAAGTAGGAATAGAGTATAAGCTCAGACTATAATCGGCGGGATCTAATACCTGGGTGATCACAGGATCAGAATCCCTCCGCACATCGGACTAAAAGCATCTATATTTCCAGGTCAGTGGTCAGTAGTCACTCGGAACTCATAACTGACCACTGGCCACAGCTATAAACCAGCATATGCCTGTTATAATTAGCGTGTCAATAGGAAATAGAGGCTACCACTTGCCATCCATGGTCATAGATGGGTATTCTACCCGCTTCCCTCCTTGCGGCCTCTCGCTCGCAGAAGCAGCAATTATTCTCCGCCTGCGGCGGGAGTCGGTATGTTATACTGGATAACCCACCAGGCAGGCGGTATAAAGCGCCCAAACAGGCTACGCCGTTGTAGCATAACTCGTTGAGGAGGAACTAATATTATGCCTGAAACTATGCGCGCCCTGTGCAAGACACGGCCAGAGGCGGGCGCGGAACTGATTGAAGCCCCTATCCCCCAAATCGGCCCCGATGACATACTGGTCAAGGTACGCGCTTCCACCATATGTGGCACAGACCTTCATATCTACAATTGGGACGCCTGGGCGCAAGCACGCATAAAAACCCCTCTTATCTTTGGGCACGAGTGCTCCGGCGATGTGGTTGAAACAGGCAAGAACGTCCGAGATGTAAAGGTGAGTGACTATGTGTCGCTCGAAACCCATATCGCCACTGAAGAGTCGTACCAGACGCGCATCTGCCAGGCCAACGTCGAACCAAGCGTCAGAATCCTGGGCGTAGACCGTCAGGGTTCTTACGCTGAGTACGTAGCTGTTCCCGCCAGAGTAGCCTGGAAGAACCCTAAAGCGATGGCTCCCGAAATCGCATCTATCCAGGAGCCGTTCGGCAACGCCGTCTACACAGTGTTGAGTGCACCCGTCACCGCCAAAACCGTGCTGGTTACAGGCTGTGGACCTATCGGCCTATGGGCGGTAGGCATCGCAAAGGCTTCGGGCGCTCAAGCAGTATACGCCACCGACATCAATCCCAAGCGTCTCGCCATCGCTGAGGAGATGGGCGCAACCATCGCCATCAACAGCGCCGAAGCCGACCCCGTAGAAGTCATCAAGCGCGAGACAGGGGGCATCGGTGTAGACGTGCTCTGCGAGATGTCGGGCAACCCCCGCGCCATCAAGCAAGGCTTCGACGCGCTACGCAACGGCGGGCGCGTCTCTATTCTCGGCATTCCCTCCCGCCCTATAGAGGTAGACATCGCCAACGACATAGTCTTCAAGGGAGCCACTATCTATGGTATATCGGGCAGGCTCATTTGGGAGACATGGTACCAGACCCAGGCGTTCATCACAACGGGGATGGTTAACCCCTCACCCGTTATAACCCACCGCTTCAAACTGGAAGAATACGCCCAAGCGTTCAAGCTGATGAACGAGGGCGAAGCGGCAAAAGTGGCGCTGTTCCCACAGTAGGCAACTATTGCGAAGCCGGCGCGATTGCATCTAACTGACAATGTCCCGCCGCTCACATTGGGAGCAGGGTAGTACGAGCACGCGAAGATGCAAAGGGAGCTAAGTTCGCAAAGGTTCTATCTATTCAGTGCGGTGTTTATTGAGAGCAAGGGATCGTTTATCAGGGTTTGTATCTCAGCCCCTTCTTGGCTGCGCCAATTCATTGCGCTCATGCCCTTCCCTGCCTAGCGAGAGTTATGAATTAACAATCGCTAATTCATAACTCCGCCGTTTGACGCTTAGGACTCAAGGGATGTTGTAAAGCAGCTTCCTTTAGAAATGGTAGAGGTGATTGCTTCACAGAGGTGTCGAGTAAACGCTTCTTGTCGTTCGTTGTGATTCCTTCCAGTACACGCTTGCGTGCTAGTTCGACATTTTGCTGACTGATATCGCAGAGCAGAAAATGACGCTCATGCTGACGACAAACCACACCTACTGTTCCTGACCCGCCAAAGGGGTCGAAAATCAAACCACCTTTCGGGCAGGACGCTAAAACAATCGGTTCGATAAGTTCCGGCGGAAAAGTAGCACAGTGAGCACCAATGAACGGGCTTCCCGTCACGCGCCACACAGATTGAATATTTGCTCCTGTTTCGGTCAACATGGCTGAACGATCGTAGTAATACCACTGGCTCTTGGAAAACATAAAGATATATTCATGCGCGTGAGTTGGGCGGTCCTTGACGCTTTCGCTGGAGGAAGGGCGATGCCACACAATGTCAGATCTAAGAATCCAGCCATCTTCTTGCAGCGCAAACGCTACTCGCCAGGGCATACCCACCAGGCTCTTCATTGGCAGACCCATTGCATAAAACGCCTTGTTGCGTTTGGTACGGCCTGTGGTTGGAGTGCCGTTCATGTGCTTATGACTGTAACGCGAAGTTTTCCCTTGCGAGCCACCTTCCCGATGCTGGCTGGTCGCTCCCACATAGCTATCACCAATATTCAACCAGAATGTGCCATCTTTCTTCAGCACCCGTCGGGCTTCGCGGAACACCGCTGCTAAAGCACTAATGTAATCTTGCGCAGTTTCTTCCAAGCCAATTTGCGCATCAGCGCCATAATCACGCTGTCCAAAGTAGGGCGGTGACGTGATGATCGAGTCAAAGCTTTCGTCCGGTAAATCTCGGAGAAATGCCAGTGCTTCAGAATGTTGCACAGTATCAAGCAATTGCGTGAGTTCGCCCATGTTTACTGCTCCACAACCCTTTCCATAAACGGTTCGATAAAGTTTCGCTCTACAACATTCGACAGGGAGTACCGCTTTATCAGGCCGTACAATTCTCGAACGGTAGAGTAAGGCATAAACCGCGCTTGTAATGGCCGGAAGGCAGCGTCATTTGCTTCTGAAACCACTTTGCCCCTAAGCTCATTAGGCGCGACAATAGTAAACTTTGTTGCGACAGATAGAATGGTGTTCATAAATTTAAGCATCCGCGTCAAGCCAGAGGTTACGCCAGTGCTATGTTCAACTTCAACTACAGCCGGAATGTAGTTGAAGTCATTGCTAAACCAGATGCAGTCAATAAGCGAAGCTGCTTGTCTAATTTGGACATTATAGAAAATGGGAACTTCCTCAAGCGATTGAATTACTCCCTTCAACGCGCCAAGCTGAGTATCCCCAACAGAAATATGCCGATCGTTTCTCGCAATCCATGTACGAAAGTTCAGGGCGTTACCGATTTCAACCAGAGCGATCTGCATTTGTGTATGAGTCTTCCTGGCCTCAATTGAATCAAATTCCTCATCTAGCATCCTGGGGGTGACATGAATTTGGTCAAAGTCTACGCCTAGCTCCACTTCGGAAATTATCTGGTCACAATCCGTAACTCCAATTTGGCCCAGAGTATGCTCCTTATCAGGGCACCACATGATATGCTTCAGCGCTCCTTCGACCTTGCCAGTATAAGGGTGTGTTCTTTGGGGGTAGCAGATGAAGAAATTCGGCGTATGTGCCAGTAACGTTTCAAAGGCGGCACGGCTATTTCCACTGGCGCTAAATAGCCGATCAAAATGGATCGGGTAATTCGGCTTGCTTGAAAAAACGGACGCGGCAGTAGCAAGTTGGTTGGCACTAATAGTACCCGGACTGGCACTCGCCTCCGATTTATGCGTGTCCCAACGTACAAATCTGATTGGGCCTTCTGGCTTCACTGCCTAAGTAACCTTGATGCTCGTAGTTCCGCTATAATAATCATAAGCGCTTTGTGTCCCCAGTTGAGCAATGGAAATTACTAGCTCAGCAGATGCTAACTTCGGCATAAAAGCGCTCCCATTGGAATAGATGTATCATATCACTACCTTAACTCAGCAACGCCATTTTACACGCCGCTCCGACCAGCTGTCCAATAGCGGATTTGCTTGCCTGCGCCCAAGCTGTCTTATCTACTAAATACTGGAGTTTGGTGCGAACTCTGAAGGGCCAACTCATGGTTCAGCAC
>JADEYI010001003.1_pt1 | contig 25956 bp, 15 predicted proteins | sample 8542331 | NCBI WGS metagenome assembly JADEYI01 (sample SAMN16510988, study PRJNA670497) | mine drainage metagenome | isolation source: biofilm near Copperflume 1 | place: Germany: Marsberg coppermine Kilianstollen | collected 2018-02
AACACAGTTTCCAGTGTGACGCCAAACTTACGTACCGAATGCGCCAAACTTTCGTTCAATCCGCACACGGAGTGACAGCCGAAATTGCACGGAGTGACACTCCAAACTAAAAGTGACATAAAGGTGACACCTGAGTGTGGAAAACCTCCGCTTCATGAGCCGCTTGGGTGCATAATAGCTTATGAGAATAATAGTTCTCAAAACCTATAGATTTGTCGCTTTGACTTGTGAGGTATTAGAATGGTGATTGAAATGGAAGATAGCGAGAAACCTGATGGCCGGTCGTCCCTGAGCATTGTGGCGGTCTCACAAGCTCCCGCCCCCGTTGCGACTGACATACAGGATGGTAGCAACCACACTGCAGAAGGTAACCCTGCTGTCTCACCATCGCAGTCCTTGCCCCTGACAGCTCCTAGAACGGCCGACCAACATCCAGCAGCAGTTTACCTCGCTCGCCTGGCCCCAGGTTCTCGTCGCACTATGGCCACCTCCCTCGACGTGATAGCGGGCCTCCTGACCTCCTACCACTGCAACTTGCAAACTCTGGACTGGAGTGCTCTGCGATATCAGCATACCTCCGCTGTGCGCGCGATGCTGGCGGAACTGTACTCTCCAGCTACCGCCAACAAGATGCTGTGCGCTCTCAGAGGCGTCCTCAAGGAGGCCTGGAGGTTGGGGCAGATGGGCGCCGAGGATTACAGGAGGGCCGCCGATCTGGGTAGCGTGCGGGGTGAGACTATTCCAGCCGGTCGAGAATTGAGCGAGGGGAACATAGACGCATTGATGAAGGCTTGCCAAAGGGATAAAACGGCAGCAGGCCCAAGAGACGCGGCTGTACTGGGTGTCATGTACACCGCTGGCCTGCGGCGGGCTGAGATAGTGGCCCTGGACCTTGCCGACTTCAACATAGAGAGTAGACAACTGGTAGTGAGGGGCAAAGGGCGCAAAGAGCGTATTGCTCATCTGATCGAGGGCGCGTGTGATGCTCTTGCCGACTGGCTGGTTGAGCGTGGCGCGTCCAGCGGTCCACTCCTATGGCCGGTGAACAAAGGGGGAAAGGTGATAAAGAAACGGCTCACCACGCAGGCAGTGTACAACATACTGCGCAAGCGAGCAGCTGAGGCTGGCGTCAGCAATGCGAGCCCGCACGACCTGCGGCGCACCTTCGTGAGCAATTTACTCGACAAAGGCGTGGACATCTCGACCGTTGCCAGGATGGCGGGGCACGCAAACGTACAGACCACCGCTCGCTACGACCGCCGGCCTGAGGAGGCCAAGCGTAAAGCAGCAGAAAAGCTCCACCTCTCCTATCAACGTCGAAGCAAGTAGAACGCAGCGGTGCGCCCAATGTCTCCAGGGAGGAAGTAACCAATGTCGGACCACATGGATCCCACCTATACCTTGGCAGGTCTGGCCGAGTTTACGCAACTGAGTCCACGCGAGAGCAGCCCACAGTGGGCGTGCCTGATAACGTGCCCGATCTGCCACTTCGAATATAACCATCCGAAAGCGGCACGCACTGTGAGAAGCGACGATAACTATGACGCTGATTGGGGCGGTCGCGGCGATCTTCAGATCCTACCATTCACAAGCGAATGTGGCCACGTCTGGGAGCTCTGTATTGGATTTCATAAAGGCAACTGCTTCTTAATTATGCGTTATGACGGCCTGCGCAACCAGCTTGCGGACAAAGAGCCGGAAGAGCCTTAATTCGACGGTTGAAATTATCAGGGCGTCGCCGTCGGCAAGAATCTTATTTTCTAATCGAAGTTCAGGCGCCCTTGTACATATCTGCCGGCGCTGCCGAGTTTGCGACCTGCAAAGCAAGAATTCGGAGAGTGCGACGCAGGTGAGATCCACAAGGTTTCGGTACGCATGTGCTGGATACCGTGTTTTGAAAGTGAGCCTGCTCCTTTCAACCCTGTCAGTCGTGTTCTGCCCACAGCATAGCACATGGTAGATAGGTCCACGCGCTCCCACCCTGCTTCTTCCAGCGGCAGGTAAATGGTGTTAATGTAACCCGATAACACGACCTTGCCCTGGATTCTCAGCAGCACCTCCACGAGTTCTCGGTGTTCGCCGTTGTCCATTTCGTACTGGTATTTACCCCCGCAGCGTGTGCTCTGCACAAACGGGGGATCCACGTAGAAGAGAGTGTTGGGCGCGTCATAGCTTTCAAGTATCTGTAACCAGTCTCCATGCTCAATCTGAACGGTCCTGACTCGTTCCGCTATTGCAGGCAGTATATCGACGATCGAAAGCCACTGTGCCACCGCGTTTGCCATCCCAAGCCGCGAGGTGCCAACGCTGCGACCCCAACTCCGACCGACTTCACCCGCAAAACTCATTCGGGCAATCACGTACCAGCGGTAGGCCCTCTCAACATCGTCGACACACTCTTGCCACTTTGTGCGCCAATCACTTCTGTAGTGGACAAACTCCTCACGGCTGTACGGCGTTAGGGAAGCGAGTCGGTGGAATTGCTCGAACTTTTGGGGGTCACGGAGCACCCGGAAGAAGTTAACGATGTCGCTGTCGATGTCGTTAATTACCTCGACCGGGGAGGGAGGTTTTGCGAAGAGACAGGAGGCCCCGCCACTGAAGGGTTCAACATAGCATTGGTGCTGAGGAAAGAGAGGCACAATCTTGCGCGCCAGCAGACCTTTGCCACCAAACCAGGTTATAGGTGAACGCAGTCTACGCGAGGTCCGATGGTGTACCGCTTGATTGTAAGTGCTAGATGTCGTTCCCATAATCCCTATCCTGGGTGGTGGGGTTGTAAGTTCATGGCTCTGCGCGCTCGGTGAGCCGCTGGTCTACGACCGAAGGCATCTTTGGCTATGTAATTGCCTTGCTTCTCTCCACCCCGCGAATCGCTAGTGCCTCCCAGACGACCGATGCAGGCGATCAGCGCTATTGAGGCCGTGGAAAGCTACCGCGTTAGTACTCAACCAGGTCTTACATTGCTGGTAGGTTCTTACCACCTCCTCCCCTGGCAGTTGCAGGAGATCCGCATATAACACCTCCTGACATCGGAAGAACATCTGGTCAACGCCTCTAGAGTTTCCCAGGTAGGCGTAACATTCCATCGCACGGATGTATGCCTCTTCGTGGTAGTTGTCCACCGCCAAGACGCGCTCATAGTTGCGTAGCGCCTCGCGCCAGGCCGTATGGATCTCGGGACTGAGACGCCCGTTATCAAGCTGCCACCCATGAATATGAGTAGTCTGCGCTTCTCGTGGGGTCAGGCCTTTAGCTCGCCAGTAGTCTCCCTGTTGTAACGTGGCGCGCAGGTATCGCTCTTCAAACACCCGCGCTGCCTGCACAACGGAACCATTGGTCGAACCTTCGCAGAACTCTCCTTTATAAAGCTGCACAGCCTGCTCGCGAAGAGTGGCAGCCCGGTCGAGAAGATCGCTCTTTGCCTCAGTGGACATCGGCAGCGCCACCGCCTGGATGAGGAGTCTGTCGGCATCGTCCAGTTTGTCCTCAAACTCCCAGACGTCGCAGCAGGTATTATTTGGTAGTTGATAGTGGTGTAGACCGGCACCCGACCGGACGGGAGAGCAGATGATTCCGCCCCAGCCTGTCCTCTTTCGCGCCTGGTCCCGAGTACCCCAGACAAGGCTCCGAACGTAGTGCGAGTGGAGGCTCTCATCTTCATACTGATGGTCAGCGATGCTGAGCGAGCTTGCCAGCTTCTCGGCACTCAACCCGGCGCGATTCAGCGCCAGCAACTGAATTACCTGGCTGCGTCTGTTGCTGCGCTCAAGTTCGACTATCCTCATTCCGTCTATGTAGATTTGCGGACGCCCAAGCAGGTTGAGTCTCAAGGTATGTTGCACTGCTGAGACCTCTGAGGTAGCTTCGCTATCAGAAAGTCTGGGGCGGTAAAACCGAGAAGGATCATTCCTGTCTGACGGCGTCGCCCTATTAGCACTCAGTTGATCCTCCTCAAGCTTCTCAGCCGGTTCAGGTCCCAGACTGAATTGAACGGAAGGTATACGCCACTCACCTCCTATTCGCACTCCTCTGATGGTGCCGCGCTTGAGTTCTCGGCGAATGGTCGTCTGAGTGCATCGGAGAATAAGCGCGGCTTCGCTCACCTTCCACATCGCGTGCCTCGCTATCTCCGACGGGTTCTTCTCCGCAGCTGCACGCCCTGCCATCTTCTCTGTTGCTCCTCTCAAGTACTTCACGAGAAAGCCGGGTACAAGTTTGTATCGGAGCTACGCACGACGCACTCCTCATAAGTGCTCAGCTACCCCGGTGATATTTATGCCATATGCTATCGGATGCAACGAGTGGTATGTAATACACAAGCGCTGCAATCTTGCCCAGCATTCGCTTCAATATCACCAGCACCTGCTGTGTTTCGGCCAGCAAATGCTGGTAACAGGTGCTCCTGGTGAGCACGGCAGCGGCAGAGCAAAGGAGAAGTTCGCCACCTAAAGATGGGTTCGGGGGCGTTAGAAGAAGGGCTTCGGTTTGCGTGAGCGAGCACGCCGAAAAGCCCGGTTCAGCCCGGGGTCATGAAGGCTGACGGCGGTGCTAATACTTAAATGCAGACACGGCTCTAAATGGAAGACATCTTCCCAGGCACCGGGCCGTGTTCAAATGCGGAGTTATTGATGCGTGCAGGTGTGCCGTAGCCGTTGTCGAGGAGCGTCTTCCAGATCTGGTGAAAGCCCTGAGGGTCAGGTATGTACTCAAGTCTGTCGCCGTTGTAGTCATTACCTGTCTCGATGTCTATATGGCCCCAGTTCAGGATCCGCCCCAGCAGAGGCTCATTAACCACAAGGTTATTGACCATCCCAAGCGGCACAGCTACCGTCTGGCGGGAGAATACCCCCTGCACCTTGATGATCCGACCTCCGAAGTTTGTAGTCATGGTGATCGCGTACTCGGTAAAGTGACGAACCAGCAGCGCCCATGCTAGCAGGAGGGCGCCAGCCAAGGCGGTAACTATGCCTCCCCAGGTGAGTGGGCCTTCTAAGGTCAAATGAACGCCTGGTAACCCTGCGGATGCAGGTGTCGCCGGGTTCGTGCCATCAGATGGCCCAACAAGGTAGGGTGTCAGGGCCGCGAGCGACTGCAGGAGTTGTTGCTGGAACAGCGTTAGTGCCAGGCCACACAAGACAAGCAGCAGGGCACCCATACCCTGACGGGCAATGCGAAACCAGTGCGGTCGCACAGCCAGACATATCTGCTCACCGCCTCCACCCTGCACCAACCGATCTACATGCATCCTTTTCACCAATCCCTCTGTAAGTGCGAATCTCTTTCGCAAGCCAAGGTATGCCCATGCTCAGAACATACAGGACTGGGTGGGCCCGCCGTCAGGGTCTCCAACGGAGTGCTCGTCAGTGGTCGGACCCTCAGTATGTGCCAGGGCGATTAGATGGTTTTCTTCGCTTCGGGAACTAAGTTCATACGTTTGTTCCGAGGAAGCAACCATGGCATGGCGGATGCGATCCACAGCTATTTTGAAGTAGGTGGGGTCCTTCTCGATGCCCACAAAGTGCCACCCTCCATTCATGGCTGCGACGCCTGTTGAACCTGAACCCAAGAATGGGTCCAGCACCACCCCGCCGGATGGAGTGCATAGCTCCAGGAGAAATCGCATGAGGCTGAGTGGTTTCACGCACGGGTGATGATTGCCGCGCAACACGTTGTCTCTGCGCACCGGCTGCTCGCACCTGCAGGCGGATGGGCGTGAGGGGTTCTGGAATATGGTACCGCCGCACTTCGCGCAGTGGTCGAAGCGATTGTGGCCAAGCTCCCGCACCTCTGATGTGTCACAGCCGGCGTGGCGCTCCTTTTGTGAAGCCTTACGTGCGTAGTAGAAAGGTAAGTCGGGTTCCAGAACTGTGAAGTACCGCGATGCGCCACCCTCGTCCGTGTATCCTCTTGGTCCTCTTTTCGTCTGGAAGGTACCACCCCAGGTATTGCCGGCGCAATCGCTCGGTTTTGCGTTGCGCCTGGTAGCTGAGTGGCCGCTTTGAGCATCGAGGATTTGAACCGGGCACCAGTCAACGCAAGCCCACTCCTCCACGCTCTCGTGGCCGTCCAAATCACCGTGCCTTGTGAAAGCACGTCGCCTGTACTTGCCGTAGGTGTGGAGCGCGGGAGTACTCGGAGCTTCGGCAGGCACGCTGCCCGACCGATTGCGTATACGCTTGATGCCCAGCTTCCGGCATTCAGGAGAATGCGAGAGGACAAGGTTCGAGGGCCATCGTCCCGCTGTTATAGAGACTTCAGATTCAGTCGTTTCTTTGGCGTTCCCGATGGTTCGGGCGTCCGAACGTGCCGCACTCCCTGGCCGCGGTTCATCTTTATGTGCCCCACGCCCCATGCCAACCCGGCAGGCATCTATATTCATACCCCCTACACCCCAGCGCAGGATGTTATCCGCTATTGTGCGTTCGCTAAGGGGTTTGCGGGCGAGCCACCAGCATTCCACTGCGGGCTTGAGGGCTGTGTTCCAGCCAGCCCATCTGTTGGACTCCGGGTCGCGGAAGGGCGGCGTGCGCCGCATCTCTTCCCCAGAATCGATGTATCGCCATTCTCTCCCTACTCGCTCACACAGCCGCTTTTCGAACTGCAGTGGTATATTCAACCCTTTGGGGAGGCCCTGGCTGAAGATGTGGTATATACAGTTCTCAATTTCGAAGCCTGCCAACTCGATTGCCATACCGGTCCAGTGGCTGGTCCGCGGTAGAGACCATATAGCCACTTTACCACCCGGCTTGAGCACACGCAGGCATTCGCTGAATATGGAGGTCATCCTGTCAACAAAGATCCAGGCGGCGGTCAGTCGGCGGTCGGCCTCGTCAAAGTCCGGCGACGAGCATTCGCAGCCAGGCACATCCTTCCAGCCTCGTTTGTGCCGTCGGCATGTTCGGCACATAGGGTTCCGAGATGACGCAATGGCTGGGGTGCCGACGCGTTTCGCGCCGTCTGCATAGCCATGCCCGGACACTCTGTACTCCCAGGGGTTGTCCCAATCCGAGTCCATGAACGCTATGCCTGCCGGTCATGGGGGGTCGGTCACAACGGCATCAAAGTGATCGTCAGGGTAGGTGCGTAACACCTCCAGACAATCGCCGCAATGTAACCGACCCCGATCTCCTAGCTCTACGATGTGCATCTGTGTTATCAAGCCTCAAAGTAGCATCGTGATAACTGCCTTGCTATTGTGCTCGTGCTGTGGCTAGGCCTATGGTGTCGAGCCGTAGCGTCCCAGGCGCGGCCTGCAACCACGATAGCGTAGTCCGCCTGTGGCACCTTTGCCGGGTGCGAACCAGGTAGCGTGTATAGATTTCACAGTCACACCCACCATGGAGGTTGTTCAAGGTCCTGCACACGACAGAATGCCTCACGAGTTGTCAGGTTGCCGAGCTTATCCAGCCGCCACGTATTGAAACTAGTAGGGAAAGCTCTTTGCAAATGCTCCCGCCGTACCAGGCTGGTGACGGTTATCTCCGAATTTGGAAACTCGACAGCAGCGCGATCGTGCTCATGAGCAACCTGGTCCGCCACCCTGTTGAGAAGCTCCATCAACTGCTCGGCCAACAGCAGTTGCAAAGGCAGGTTGGTTAGATTGACAGCCATGGGCGGGAGTGGTGTACTCACACGGGGAGGGCTCGCGAGCACCACCGTCCATGGGAGCGCGGGATTGACACTGACGTCAGCGACATCAGCATCGTCGGCATCAGTGTCAGGGTCAGCAGCTTTGGTCAGACCGAAGCGCATCCACCCGCTCAGCATCGGTGCGCCGCTCTCCGGGTCACTACCAGCGGCATCGGGACCCCAAATTTGCACGTGGCCAGTCCAGGCATCGCCGAACCACCAGTGGGTCACCTGCGGGAAGGAGTTGGCAAACTCCAGGTTGTACCAGTACTCCCAGGGGCTGCCAGTATTATGGGGTGCCTCACCGAGCACGGCAGGCTGTCCGTTCCATCCGCGCGACCACAGTCGAACCCTGCCAGGTTCTGCGGCGTCCAAATTAGCAGGTGCCCATTCGATGCCGGTGCCCGTCCGGGGGTTATAGATGTGTCCGGGAGCCATAAGTTCCGCATGATGGTGGTCGTGCGGTTGGCTCTGTTCCATTTCGGTCACACCAGCGATCGCAGACAACGCCTCCATGTCCATTCCTGTGTTCGTGCTTACCATTGCCGATTACCCCTTTCCCGTTACGGGCGACCTGTCGTTCCTGGCTAAAACCCATGGTCGGTCTCTCACCGCGAACTACATGTACGAATGAATGCTGTTACCTCAAGCCTTTAGTGCGCTCGGCGCATCAGCAGAGCAATGCGTTGGCCCACAGCCCTGGGCATCTCCTGTATGGAGTTGATCACCGTCCAGTTTGACTTCCCATAGATCTGGTCCATCCTGTCTCTGTTGACGTAACCTCCCCGCGAGAGGAAGATGCCGAAGGTGAGTACCCCGTCGCGCCGTGCCTGCTCCATCTGCCGCATCGTGCTGTCGTGATCCCCTAGATCGCCGTCTGTGAGTGACACAAAGAGTTTGTTGCGCTCCGGGCGGGCCATCAGAGAGGTGGCGGCCAACCCTGCAGTCTGCGCCATGTTAGTGCCACCACCCTCGCCGTTGATCAGCATAGCGGCCCGGTCAAGTGAAAACGAGGGGTCGTCCATCGCCTTGTACTGGTACGTGCGCCCGGAGAAGGCGCGCACCTCGTAGGGCATCGACATCTCATCGCAGGTGTCACTAAGCACCATGGCCGCATCGCAGAGCGCACCAGAGCGCATCTCCTTGCTCATGCTCCCGGACACATCTACCGCAACACTGAGGGCGAAACCAGGCCCGTCGACCTCTACCCGGCGTCTGTACACATCTGGCGCATCTTTGAGGGCTGCGGCGAATCGATGGCGGTCGAGCTTACCTCGGGACTGGAAGTGGAGCGTCTCCTCGGCCACATCCTGCACGTTCTCCAGATAGCGCGCCATCTGACGGGCGACGGTCCGGTGTGCGGAGCGACGCTTCTGCACTTTCGACATGGCAGCATCACCGACCGGCAGGGTGGGGAACTGCACGGCCGCGCTCCTCACCCGCCCCTGCGCGTCCCGATAGACCTGTTCCGCATCTTGCCGTGCGCCGATAGGCCTGTGCAGGTTGCGCCCAAGCACTTCTACTCGCGATTGACGGCGGATGTCCGACTCCACCGCAGCCGCGAGATCTCGCTCCAATTCGTCGAGTACTCGCTTCGCCTCAGTATCGCTGAATTTCGCATTCGGGTCGCGGAGTCCCGTGCCTCCCACTGTTTGCGCGGCATTAGCTGCGGGCGTGGGCGAGTTGATTTTGCCGTTGTTTGTGTTGCTGTTATTGGGGTTCTGAGGCCGAGATTGTGCCTGTCCACTTTGTCCAGCCGACGGCTTATCGCTGCTGGTGACACCAGGTGCTGCGCCTATTTGACCCTGCTGTTCCTGCCGTCCCTGTGTTGGTCGATCTGTGGCGCCCTGACCTGCGTTGCCCTCTCCTTCAGGTTGCTGGCTTTGGGGCGCGTATATACCTGTTGCACCTGTTGCACCTGTTGCACCAGTCGCACTGCCTGCGTTCCCACCAGCCTTGCCTTCAATCCCCTGTTCGGTGCTTATAGTGCCGGTTACACCTGAAGCCCCCTGACCAACCGGTCCGCTGCCAGCGCTCTCAACGTTGCCTGCGCCAACACCTCCACCAGTGCCTGCTCCGATACCACCCGATGCCATAGCTGGCGTCATGACGGCACCCGAACCGGTAGAAGCAGTTGATGCGCCCTGAGAGCCTTCCGTTCCTTGAACTCCCTGGCTGCCCTGAGCAGCCTGACCACCCTGACTGCCGGCGGTGCCACTAACATCCGCACCGGGGATCAACACAGTCACCCCTCCCTGACCGCCACTACCATCGTCGGAAGAAGCGAAGAAGAAAAAGGCAGGTATTGGAATACGAAGCTGCTCGTCAGGTGTGGCGATGCCTTCCTCCTGAAGCCGCCTAGCTATCTGCACGCTGGCCCGGTAAGCATCCTCCGGGTCGCCGAATACGCCGCGGTGGACCACAGGCCGGAGTTCCTCAAAGAGGCCGCGCGCCTTTGGTGTCATGGCGCCAAGCACCTCAGGCCGCACCTGGTAATAGGGGAGCGCCTCGTAAAGCAAGGCGCCCTGCACCTCGTGGGACAGAGGCACACCTTCACCCACCTGCTCGTCCCACCGAGGTTGCAGCTTGCAGCCCACCGCCAGGTACTCGGCTACACCCGGCAACTGGCTGATGCGCCGCTCCATACGCCCATCTTCGACGATGTTATATATCTCCTTGACCAGAGATCGGCCGGCATCCAGGCCCTCTACAGGCCCAGGGCTGTTGCTGATGTCCAGGATCCGCTTGAAAGTATCGAGGGGCGTCTCCAGTTCGTGCCCCATTTCATGCTGCAATCCTTCCATCACGACTGCGGCGTTGTATACGAGGGGAGCTTCCCTGCCGAGTGGGTACGGATCCAGGTAGATAGTGCCCTGCATATCTGTTGCGAATCCGCCGCCCTCGCGAAACATCACCTGGCGTGGCTTGCCTGCGAGCGACGAGGCAACCTGAGAGTAGAGACGACGCACTCCTTCATTAGCCAGGACGTCCCCTTCAATGCCGGGCGTGGCGTAGTCGCCTGCGAGATCGCGGAGGGAGCGTGGGTGCTTCATGCCCGCCCGATTGTAGCCGTTACGATCATGCCCGTGCCTGTCGTAACCGTCCCTGTCGCGGCCCAGCCAGTCGTAGCCCTCGCGGTCGTAGCCTTCTTCGTCGCGCCCGCGGCGGTCTCTGCCGAATCGATCGAACCCATCCTGGTCATAGCCGAAGCGGTCGTAGCCGCCAGTTGCGTAAGCAGGATCGCGCTCTTCAACGCCTGCGGCACGCCTGGGATTGGCGTCGCTCCGACCATTTGCAAACGGCCCATAGGCGTTAGGTGTGACATAGCAGCCGTCCATGGTCTGGCGTGTGTCCGTATGGACTCCCTTGTCGCTGTAGTCGTCGCCGGGACGCAGGTAGTCAGCCGAGCCATCGCGCCTGCCCAGGCCAGACCGGTAGACGGTCACAGGGCGATTACCAAAAGACGGACACTGGTGCGACCTGTACCCTGTGAACTGCCCGCATTGTGGGCAACGCATCGGCACCCCACCTGATGCAGCCAGCGGATCGAACTGCGTCCTGGCCGTCTGCCAGCGCTGCTCCACGTTGGGCTGCGGGTTGAGACGAGCCTCGTAGGAACGCCGGACAGACTCGTGGGTGCTGTTGACCCTGGCGTATTCTTCCCAGGTCATAGTCGCACGAGGCTCCCACTTGGGCGCTACGGAGGGCTCCCACTCTACTCGCGTTTGCCACTTGGGGCGTTGCCACTGCACGCCCCTCCCGTCCTGGAAGTGGCTGTGCGGCATCGAGCGGGAACGATCGTTCGGGTCATGGCATCGCTTCGTCCTGGGGTCGTATACCCACCCGGCGTAGTTGCGCCCATCGGCTGTGAGGCCGGTGTCCCGGTGGAAGCCCCAGCGGTCATACCCATCTTTGTCGAAGCCGCTCTTATTGTAGGGAGGGTTCTTGTATTGCCTACCGGTGCGCGCATCGCGGTTGTTGCGGTCTCGGCCCCAGCGATCAATGCCGTTACGATCGTAGCCATCTTTGTCGTAACCGGTGATCGAGTAACCCGTGCGATCCGTGCCAGGGGCACCCAGCCCGTGCATATTGTAGCCGAGGCGATCGTAGCCCTGCCCGTCATACCCTGCCTGGTTATATTTCTCGCGGTCCTGGAAGGAGGTGTCGTAACCTTCGCGGTTGTACCCATCTCGGTCCCGGTCGCGCTCGTTCAGGCCCTGGCGGTTGAAGCCCCACCGGTCACGACCTTCTGCATCGTAGCCTTGGCGGTCGAACCCGAACTTGTCGAACCCATCGCCATAATAGCCGTCGGGATCGGGCACCCACCAGGAGTGTACGTTTCCGGAGCGGTCGCGTCCTCTCCGACCGTAGCCGGCTCGATCATAGCCCTCATTGTCATAGCCGTCCCGGTCGAAGCCGTCGGAGTCGAAGCCCGCAGAATCGTAGCCTTGCTTATCAAAGCCTGCCTTCATGCCCTGCGCATCATATCCAAAGCGATCCACACCGTTTGCATTGAGACCGTTGCGATCGTAGCCACGGCGATTGAACCCCTTCTTGTTATAGCCTTCTTTATCGTAGGATTGCGCTTCGCTCCATTCCTTGTCGAAACCTCCTCGGTTGTAACCGTACTTGTTGTACCCGGAGCGGTCGAAGCCAGCCCGGTCGAAACCTATCCAGTCGTAACCCCAGCGATCTCGGCCCTCTTTGTCGAAGCCCCGCCGGTTGTATCCGTCTCGGCCGTAGCCCTCTTTGTCATACCCTTGCCGGTCTCGACCACTGGTATCATATCCGGAACGATCGTAGCCCTCGGCATTGAACCCCGAGCGGTCCAGGCCATGGCGATCTCTGCCGTTGCGGTCGTAGCCCTGGCGATCATAACCCTCCTTATCATAACCGTCCTGGTCGTAAGAAGGTCCGCTGGTTCCGTCGGCATCCGTTGCGAGCCAAGGCCCTACCCAACCTCCTGAAGGCGAATCACCAGAAGATGGTGCTGTCATCGCAGTAGCGGCCAGGAGATTGCCTACGGACTTCTGTTTACGCAGGGGCGTAGCGGGCGACGCCACACCCCTGCCAGGATCGATCTGGATAGCTGTTCTCTTGGACTCGCTAGAAGGTTGTTGAATGGGGTCAGCGTTGATGCGCGTCTTGAGAGCGTCCCAGAGAGCAGCGTAACCGGCCTGGGCTTCGAGTTTTGGAAGGCCCGAGGCGGAATGCACAGGCAAAGGTACTCCCAGACGCAGCATGTGTCCGAAGAGCAGGTGAGTCTTGCGTCTGTTCTCCTGTTCCTGGCTCGCCTGCGGCCCTGGCCCAGAAGTGCTTTCCTGCCGCTGTACATTTCGCAACTGCTCTCCCTCTCGCCTGGCCCGGGATGCGTCGTAGGCTTGCTGGTAAATGCGCTCGAGTGCGGCTACCTGCGCGGCCACATCACCAGACTGTATGCCAGTGATGTTGGCGCCGGCCACGAGGAGGCTCAGGAACTTGCGACGCCTGTACTCACACGACACCCTGGCTCTCCTTCTTTGAAACCGAGGCGACTCTGCTCCGGAAGCTGCTGGCGAACGGCAACCATGACTTATGCGAACCGACTTCAACATGCATGCTTGTACACTTCTCCTTGAGCTGGATTCCGGCTTAGCTCTGCTGTGGTCCCTGACCACTGGCGCGGCGGTTCAGAGCCTGCCCGTCCTCACCGTAATATCGCCTGAAGATCTGCTGGACGAGCTTGAACTGCTCGTCATAGCCTTCGCCTGAATCGCAGTAAATCTTAAATTGCTCGAGCGCCAGCAAAGGATCTCCGGTTGCTTCGCACATAGCCGCGAAGTGGAGAGCCTCTCGGGGTGTTGGCTCCAGCAGGTGACGGGAAGAGGCACCGATCTGGCGGGTCTGCGCCAGGTTGCGCAAGTCGCGCACGAAACGCACCGCTATCTCCACGCGCTCGGCGCTCGGTAGAGACCTTTTTATCGAGTACTCCCGACCGAGTATCTCCTGCAGGCGTTCCTGCTTCTGCTGGGCAGCTTTGCTGTTCGCGTTATCAGCGTCGCCTTCTTCTACGCCGAACAGCGCGCCAAGCGAACCGACCAGACGCCGGGTCTCGTCCTTGATGTCCGGCGCGTCCATCTTGATAGTTGGTATGCGGGAGAGGAGCGCGCCGTCTGGTCGGTCGGAGGAGCCGTCGTACCCAGGGTTCCAGGTGCATATGAAGACGGTGGAAGGGTGGACCGGTATCTCTTTGGCCGCCATGCCAGCTTCGGTGCCCTGCACTTCGAACACTCCGTCCTCCATCATCCGCTGCAGCGCACCCAGGGTGCCGGGGTTCGCCTTGACCAACTCGTTGATGCAAATCACCCCGCCGGCAGCCGCGGCCTGACCCAGTGGCCCGAGTTTGGGCATGCTGGTGCCATCTTGCAACACAGTCTGTCCTATCTCCTCCTGTATGGATGAGTCCCGGTGGAGTGTAGTCTCGTAGTATGGCAGCCGCAGCGAGGCGGCTATCTGGCGAGCAGTTGTATTCTTGCCGGTCCCCGCAGTACCAGCGAGACCGAACACGCGCATGTGAGTGCCCTTCAGAGGCTTCTTTCGGTTCGGATCCCAGGCGATCTGCAACGACGAAGAGACGATCCGCAAAGCCTTCTCCGCACCTGCGCTGACGTCGTAAGCTGGATCTATCTCCTCATAGTGCAGGGGCAACGGCTCTGACCGCTGACCACCCAGGCTGGCGTCCAGGCGTCCCAGGTAAGGGTCAGGGGCCTCCGGAGGCTTGACGTGCTTGAGGATGTGTTCCTGTGGGGTGAGAGGCAGAATATCGAGCGGTGGTCTTGCGGGCGGTGCCGTGGGCGCGGTCTGCTTTGGCGCGCGCTCGGAACCACGCGCTGGAGCGCGCCGTCTCCGAGGGGTGCCCCCAGGAGTATCAGAGTGGTCGTCGGCAATCTCAGCAGGCTCCATGGGCGAGTGCAGCGGCCACTCCTGTAATATAGTCGCCAGGCGATCGAGAGCCGAGGCCATCCGCTCATCACCAGTTGAGGGCGGCATGTATGAGGGCAGGGGCTGGATTGGTTTGAGGCTTTCGATCCTTCCGCCTATGCTGTCACCTAGCCTCTCTCCGAACACGCTACCGAGTTTCTCGCCCAGCCTATCCCCTAACCTGTCGAACGCATCGGTCAGGACCTGGGCGAACGCCGGCGATCCAGGCATGTTGGAACTTGCGTCATCTCCCACGGCTGCTGGCTCAGACGTGCTCATTTCGGGATGGGCCGAGGATGGCAGAGTAGAAGGAAAAGCAGTGGAGGCAGCAGGGCTGGTAGGTATGTCGGGAACAGCGGGTATAGCTAGAACTGGCACAGCGGCCGGTGGTTGTGCCTCTTCTTGAGCAGGCGCCTGCGCTCGAGCCGGGCAGTTGTGCACATCACCCATCCAGCGACCACAGTCGGGGCAACGGGGCGTGTTTACCTGCGCCCCAAGAGTAAGGGAAGACCCTCCAGCTAGCTCGTCGCGCATCACCAGGTAGGCACTATCGGCCACCGCCAGTGGTGAGCCGCTACCGCGCCGCAACGCCTCTAAATCTGATACAAGAGACCGCAAGGCAACGGACGCCGTATCAGGGTGCGCCCGCCCACTAGCCCCCCAAGCCCAATGGCCCATCAGCGCAGCCATCTGCTCCGGCGAAGCGTTCGTGGAGCCATTGGTGTCACCGGCAGTATGCGTGCCTGGATCGTACACGGCCAGCAGTTCACTACCGTCGGAGTTATATAGCTGTACACCCTGGTCAGTAGCTACAGCCTGCCCTCTGCTGAGTAGGTCCACAGCAGTCACCAGTGTGCGGCCGACGGCTACCCCACCCTTGGGTGCAGGCTCTGCTCCCGTGCGTCTTGCTTGTGCCCAGTCGTTCGGATCTGAGCTCCTGTCGCCTACCTTGTAGGTGCGGCCGCAGGCCTCAACAGGTGCCCCGTGCCAGCCGCTCTTGCGGTATTCAGTACCGGTGAAGTGCCCCCAGTCGTAGCTGACGCCTCCTTGCAGAGTGGTGGGCCTGAGGAGTACAGGCGTACCAGACTTGCCAGTTCCGCCTGAAGTGCCTGATGAACCCGAGGAACTCGAACCGACACCGGAACGTGCAAGTGAGGCAGCAGCGTCGAGGGGAGAGGGGATAGCTGGCCTCCAAGAGTGCATTGAAGCAGGAAGAGACGGCGGCGCTCCAGATTCACCCAAAGAATGTACAGGCGTGCCAGGGGGCAGCACAGTACCGTAGGCGGCGGCAGCTGCCTGCACGGCGCTGAGACCTGGCAGACCAAGTGCGCTATCTTGCTGCGGTCTGCCTGGAGCACCAGTCACGGTTGAGGCGTGCCTTAGCGCCTGATCTTGTCCGAGAACCGAGGCAGGATCTATGGAGTTGAGGCCGGTCGAATCGAGTACCGCCACTACACGCCTATCGGGCAGCTCAACATGTCGCAGGCTTGCTCTGCCAACCCACATCCCAGGCACGAAGCCCTGACTGAGCGCCGGAAGCGCGCCGTCGAGTGTGACGTCGGCCTCTTCTCCAGTCAGGCAGTGGACCATACGCACCATTCCGCCGTTGCCGCCCGGTGTTGAGCGGGCTGCGTCAATCAGTTCTTGCAAGCCATCTACCTGCTGGCCAGCGGGGTCGGTGCACATGTAGGCGCCCCTTGGTGTTCCAAGGCGCCGCTGCAAGGCTCGCTCCAGATCGCTAGATGTGGCCGTAAACGGGCAGACGTGACCCCTGCTGCGGGAGGCAAACTGCCCGCAGTTAGAGCAGCGGTAATAACCATGGTCGTCTACCCGCAAGGAGCTGACAGTGCGTCGCAGTTGCCGCTGCTGAAGCACTCGAACCGCAACATCTGGGAGCGCCTTCCCCGCGCGTGCCGCTTCAATTGTGTCGTACACCGCCTGGTAGCCAAACTGTGCGTCCCGCCTCGGCAAGCGCATACCCTGGGTCGAGTGCGTCGGGCGGGAGAGTCCGTGCCTTTTCTCCATCTCCTCGAACAATTGAAGAGTACGCGCGGCTGCCCTGTGCTGCTGGAGTGGTGATCTGATGGTCGCACCATCGCTGCGAGCCGTATTGAAGATCTGCTCTAGGGCCGCACGAGCTTCGGTCTCACCTCCCAGGGCAGTAGCCAGGTCACCACCGGAGACAGAAACTCTTTCAAAATATCTGATGCGGTTCTCTTCACACGACATAGATTGCTCCTTTTGCCCCGGCGCCGACTGCACGGTGCGCTCCCACTGGCGTCGAGTCCAAACTTGGCAACTGGCGGGGTGGCCCGTCCTCAACCATCATAGGACGCATGAGTCACACGCGCGTCACCCCTTTTGCTCGGCACAAGGATTGAGCATCCGAGCACCCGTGCATATCTATTTGCCTGGCTGAGCCAGATGCGTTAAGGTATTGTCCCGCCCGGGCAAGGCCTTTCCAATGAAGTCAAGCGCATCACGTAACCACGTGCTCCAGGGTTCTGGAAGAGTGGGTTCGCCGTGATATTCTTCAAGGGTACTCATTGCGGACGAGAGTCTATCAGCGCACTCGAGCAACTGCAGTACAGCATCCTGGACCTCGGTGGGCACTTGCGGGCCCTGCAGTGTTGGGCTATTCACCTGAATGGGAAGAGCAGTAGAGGCCATCGGGGACTGAATGCTATTGGGTTCGCTGATTGATTCGAACGGGATCATTGTTCGGCCCAAACCCGTACTCGACAGATCGGAGACTGCGTCTGTCTCGGACTCCGAGCGCGGCCAATCGTGGAAACCCTGCACCTCCGCCAGGGCGTCTTCGATGCTCGTGTAGAATCCGTCCCGACGTGCTCGGGCCACGCGACGCACCTTGCGGGCTAGTGCGGGGTTCGCTGCGAGCGCCTCCACCACCCTCTTCTGGTCCTCTGGTTCGAGTGTGCCGAGAGAACGCAAAGCGGCCTCGGTTATGTCAAGTTCTCGAAGTTGTTCCTGTAGCCCGGGTTCGATGTTGAGCAAACGGAGTTTCCGCTTGCGTTCCCAGGGCGCCATGCTGATGCCCAGGTCATCGAGATGGGCTTTCCAGGTCACGTCAGGCCGCTCAGGCACCCAACCGGAATCTTTGAGCATTCCCTCAAGTTCTCGGATGATGTCGTAGCTCGATTGGCCCTGTTCCCAGGCATTCTGCAAGAGTAGCCGCGCTTCCTTGCTCATACCGCGGGCATCGGCGTTGGCAAGGAGACGGCTGATACAAAGAGTCGAAATCTCCTCAAGAGGATGCATAGGCAGCCGATGCATATTCTCCAGTAGGCCAAGCGTGTGGGCCCGCACAGGATCCATCGGAGGGTAGACCAGGCAGAGGATGCCGGTCCAGCCCGCGAGGCGGGCCGCCTCCACTCGTCGTTCGCCTGCACACAGACGGTAGCTTCCATCCGGCATCTCTTCCACGACAGGTGGTTCGGCCAGTCGTGGCTCATTCTCAGATCCCAAACTGCGAGCTAACCCCTCAAGGTCAATACTGGCATCGCCGAAGTCAGAGGCCCCGGCAGAGGGTATAGCATATGCACTCAGCGACGTGTGGCGTGGGTTGCGTGGTGCAGTTATTGCGTGCAGGGGCAGGTGCTTCAAAACGGGCTCATTACTCGCAGCCGGAGTCCCTCCGCCGATTTCCAGATCGACTACATTCTGAGGTTCACACTCTCTCTTGCTCTCTGCATCAGATTCGTCACTCATCCTCTGCTCTCCTTGGGCAAATGCGCTTTTCAGGTTCCGTCTTCTCATGTTTTGTCAGGGCTTGATGCCTCGCTTCCATACGTGTACTCCCACTTCAAGCTCCCATTCGATATCGGCTCAACTGCAAACGCAGGGATTGCAGGTCGGCGGATGAGGGCACGTAGGGAGGCTCCTCCCCAGACCGCAGTCGGCTAACCAGCACGCCGAGGGGGTTATGCAGATTCTCCAGCTTGGAGAGTACCGAAAGATAGTATCGTACCCACTCCAGGATGTGATCCGGCGCCAGATGGTGCGCAAGATCAAAAGCGATATTGGGAATCACACCAACATCAACAAGCATGTAATATGCATTCTCCTGCGCTTCATCGATTTGAATTGGTGGCTGTTGTTGATGTGGTTCTTCTTGATTTGCTTCTTCTTGAACTGATTCTATTTCGTATGACGCGCGGTTCACCCTCCCCTCTGACGTACAGTTCACCCCCCCTTCTGTCATGCGATTCCCCCTCCCACTGACGTGTGGTTCACCCCTCCCCGACATAGATTGCACCTCCCCACTGACACCGGTTACACCCCCTTCTCGCCCTTCCTTTTCGCTTCCGTTGTCCCTACCGGTTGCCTGGGTCACTGCTCTCCCCTCAGCGGACGGGATAGGTTCCAGTGTCAACTGGTAAGGAGCCGATTGACCTACCTGAGACATTTGGCTCTCCTGTTCAACTTTTGTCCTGGTTTGAGTGGGTGCAGTTGACTGCCCACGGACAAGAGAATTCAAGGTGCTGAGCAGTAAGCTGAAATCGTAAGCACTGTTTGTATCTCCGCCGTCGGCTCCCTTTCGCTGGATCACTCGCAGATAGCCATCCTCGACCAGGGTATCTTTGATCCTGTGTATTTGGCGCTCGCTGTAGCCAGTATTCAGGGCCATTTTCCGCAGACTGGGATAGGGCAACTGAGTACTCCACTGGAACGACAGAATGTATCCTATGAACCACATCTGCTGGGGCGAAAGGCTCAGGTCTGCCTGGTACGTGAACAATGCTCGTGGCAGCGCAACGATGCCGCAGCGCAGTATCACGCGGCCATAACGCGCCAGGAAGCTCTGGTCTTTTGGCTCCGCGCCATCCTCTGCACTCCCTGGGGGCAGGCCTTTGTCTGCATCGCCGGTCGTTTCGCTGAGATCATCGACCGGGATCCTGCTCGCCAGGGCAGGGTCAGCGACTATCAGGCTTTCCAGCCTGGCGAACAACTTGCCAAAATCGTAGCTGTTGGCGTCCTGTCCGCCCTCCGTGCCGTAGCGGGGCAGAACCTCCAGAAGGCCAGCCTCCACGATACTCTTCTTGATGTTCTTTATCTGCCTCAAGCCCAGCCTGGCATGGCGGGCAAGCTCTTGCAGGCGTGGATGAGGCAAACCCCCATCCCATTTGTGCGCCAGCACGTACGAGATGAACCATATCTGCTGGGGCGATAGGTTGAGAGCACCCTGGTACAGATACAAAGCCCTGGGGATGGGAGCAACGCCATCGGTTAGAATTGCCTCCCCATAATGTGCCGCGAAGCTGCTGGCACGACCGGCTCTCCGTGCCCCTCTTCGACCGTTCTGCCCGACGCGCCTATCACTCCTCTCACTCTTGTGGCCTCTGTTCGCCTGGTCTGTCGCGCGAGAAACCCCGCTCGCTAGCTCGTGGGGGTTCTGAAGGATAGGTTCTCGCGATTTGTTATGACCTGATTTCATCTAAGGGTTCTCTGACAGATGAATCGTTGTGGTCGGCGCTGCTAAGACCTGATCCAGGTTCATGCCAGGTTAGGAAGCTACGAACATAGAGGCTAACACCAGGATGCAGACTCCCCAGCTAGCCCACCTGATTAGCAGCGTGTCTGGTAGCGTGCCGGTGCGGATCCGCATCCCCTCAGGTAGCAGGTGGAAGGTAAAACCGCGGTAGGGGTCTCTACCGGTTCGAGCCCTGGTCCCTGATAGCGATGTTTTGGCTACACGGCGGTGACCGAACAGAGGTATCCCTGCAGGGGTACAGGCATCGGCCAGCAGATGGCTCATATATCCTGACGCCCATACCGTGGATACGAGCAGTGTGCACCCCACATCCCGGCTTGTGAGAAGGGCCGAGCATGCAGCCAGACCGCAGAAGGTGACGGCACCCCACAGGGTGTGCGTAAAACCCCTGTGGCTGGTGAAAGCACGTAACGCGACACTCATCGCATCCAGAGCCAGACCGACTGAGTGCGCAGCCAGGCGCACTACACCCTGCGCGAGATCCGAAAATAGTGAGTGCCGGCGCATCCCTGCTCTGATATATTTCGCCAGGCCATCGCCGACCCTGCGCGGCAAATGCTGCAACTCGGTATCGGGCGCATCCAGGTCAGGGAACAGCCCGGCTACCATCCCAAGGAACAGCAAACCAGCCAGAGGAAGTAGAGCGGGCCGAGAGGAACCTGGCTCAAGAGGCAAAACAGGCAACATGTATGTCGTTCCCTCTGGGAATCCGGCCCGGACTGCGTGCAACACCACCGCCGATGTGGCTGTTGAGATCGCCATGTGTGTTTTGCCCGTCATGCCACCTCCATTGCCTCCACTTCCTGCCGAGCCGACCATAGGCATGGGGTTTGCAGGCATGTCCCTATCATATCCTGTACAGGGTCACATAATTGTCACCACTGTCAGCAGAGGAGTACGCTGCTCGGAAACCGGCACTTTGAGGCAACGAGATTTGGAGAGAACAAGGAGGTCGGCGCTGGATACGCACAACGGTTTCTCACCACCGTTCGGATTAGGCCCTGTATCAAGGTATCACTCTGTACGTGGCATCTATGACATCTGGCCCATCTGTGAAACAGGGGTCAACCCCGGGATCGGACGTTCGGCCAGAAGCATTGGCGTGAGCATCGCGCAGAGTATGCGGATCTTCAGGTAATGGATATATCCTGTATACGCAGTGTTCGTGAATCTCCAACACGCCAGGATCGTGACCTAGATCATCAGTATTGTGGCGAGTATCATGTGGGTGACCAGATTCACCCTTCAGCTCCCAACTGCTGGGCGGACTGTTATGCCCTGCAACATGGTCTTGACGTGCGCGGCGTCGAGCCAGCACCGTCCGAGTTTGGCGTGTCATCAAGAGAAAAGCTACACCGACAACCAGAGCGTAGGCGATACCGGCATACTTGAACTGGAGCATTTCGCGCCTGCCGCCGGATGCATCGAACGCGGCTAGCACCGCAAGAGCGCCGAGTACTGAAGCGACAGCATTTGCAGGCACCCAGAGGATCGAACGGTTCGACATATAGTCCAGCATAGGCCTTTGCACAAAGCCGAAGACGGAGCCATAGATAACCAGGCCCGCGAACCCGCCGGCCAGATCGCCTGCCACTGTGTGTACCCACCAGCCTGCTCCCGTCCCTACAGCCAGGGCCAGCGCTGACGCCAGCGCGGTGCTCAAGAAGCTGCCCAGCGATGCTGCTCCATCCAGCCACCGAAGCAAAGCCAGAACCTGACCGAAGCTAATCACCATGCCACCTACAAAGCCTATAACCGCCGCACCAGACAGCAGGAGGAAATATGCCCAAAAATTCGCCGGAGCAAGCAGCAAGAGTAGTACAGCGGCTCCCCACATATTGAGCGCTATTCCCACTGCCGTGCTACCTGCCCAGAGGGCACTCCGCAGCACCAACAGCACGATCTCTGCTAGCCAGTGTCCCAAACGTGGACTACCTTGATGCGCTGTGGCTCGAGGAGACCCTTTGTACATGGTGGCTCCCTGTCCTTTCGCATTGTCCAGTTGATCACTGTCTCAGCTATTATTGGAAGATTTTCTTCAAGATGTTATGTCAATCTAGGATTAGATTCTAAGCCCATTGATACCAATTGTCAAGTATAAGGACGTAAGGTAAGCAAGGCGAGTCATTTACCTCGTCCTGCCCAGGTGCAGCAGTGCCAGCACGGATTGATCCGGCTCCCGCCCCCGCTGCGCTCATGCCCATTGAACTGTGAGCAGTGATCGGCTCCGGCAGAGGTTGTACATCACTCAACATCCACGCGTAGCGACCGGGTGTGTAGTCTCCAAATGATCGCTCAGGCTCGGGAGGGGGCAACTCAATTCCTGGTGTGCCGATCCGCACACAGTGCTTGAGGTTGCACACCGCCAGAATCACCCCGAGTGGGAGGCGTCCAGGGTCAACGAGTCCAGACCTTTTAGGGAAAGCCCTCTGCTGTAATGAGACTTGCCTTTAGTTGTACAAGTCTCATTACGTTCACCTACTTCTACTTGGCCCCCTCCTGAGATACTCGATGGCCGCCTCAAGCCTGGAAATGTCATCCTGGAAGGAGCCCAGACCGGTGTTGCAATTGAGACATAGTATCCCGCGAACTGCCCCAGTGCCATGGTCATGGTCAACGTGCGCTGAATACCCACGCCGATCTGTAATGGCCTTGTGACATATCGCGCAAACACCCCCCTGTCGAGCCAGAAGTTCTTCTGCCTCTTTGAGGGTGATACCGAATTTTCTCAGAAGGTGAGAATTGCGCTTAGTCCTGGCACTCTGAACTGGGTGCTCTTTTTGCCACTCCGTGCCCATGAGGGAGAAGCACTCTAAGCAGATGTAGCGATAGTCACGTCGCATTTTTGAGAGAGGCTTCTCAACACCACATCGGAGACATCTGATGGGGCAATAGTCAATCTGATAGTCAATGTGCTCTCTGTAGGCCTTGCAAGCCAAGTCTCTATTGGGCCAGTTACCGCCCTGCCATCCGCAAATACAACTCACGTCCCAGCCCCTAGTTGGTGGGCGGTTGCGTACTGCGGATGGGCCTATAGCGACGGCTACTCTTCTGTGTCCTTTCAGTGCACGTCCATTTTTCAAGTAAATGCCTCCCTCTAAGCACTCGGAGTTTCGTATTGTACCTGGTCTGCATGGGCGCCGGTTGTTGCGATGCGACATGTTGTGGTATACCAAACCACAGGTAGACAAGAATCCTCTTGCCGCTCGTCTGCGTACTGTTGAAGAACTCAGAACGCCGGATCTCGATACACCAATTACTAATTCTGCTACGGCGAACAAAGTAACCTATCTTCCCCTTTATATCTGCAAGGCGATCTCGATATCTGTTGACGCAGCATATCATAGAACGTATGTACGATATTAGCAAGTTTTCAACGGTAGGCGTATTGATAAATAGAGGTATGGCGAAATGATCTGATAACAAGCGTCATGTCATAGCTTGTGATCGATCTCAGGTGTTATTGGTAGTATCACCACTATCATCTGCAACCTTTTTCCTAGAGGGGATGTGCATAACGTGGTAATTTGAGCGAGTTGATGCTATTATTTGCTTCCCAATCGGGGAAACGGCTCAAAATCCCCGAAGACGAATTGACGAAGAGCAGGCTTGCAGGCATGATCTACGGAGAGAGAAACTATGACCAGAGGCAAATTACTCAAGCCATCAGAAGTGGCTGAGAGGCTGGGGGTAGACGCCGGCACGGTCGGCAGATACATACGCGACAAACGGCTCCCGGCCATATACACGGCTGGAGGGCACCACCGCGTTTACGAGGCCGACGTAGACGCCTTCCTGGCGAGAGTAGAGCGCCCTAGAGATGCGGGAGCAATCATCATCGCGCTGATCAATCAGAAGGGAGGCGTGGGCAAGACCACCGCCACCGCTAACCTGGGCGTACTGATGCACGAGATAGGGCTGAGGGTGCTGGTGGTGGACCTCGACCCCCAGGGCAGTTTGACCTGGTCCCTGGGTTACCAGCCCGACTCGGTGCAGCATACGATATTCGACGCCATCAAGGGGGAGCCGGAGATCCCGATGAGCGAGGTGATCATGCGTACGGAGGCTGGCCCCGATCTCGCGTCTAACAACATCCTGGCCACGCAGGCCGACCGTGCCCTCTTTGGTAAGGTGACCTGGGGTACTCGATTGACCCATTTGCTGGGAGAGGTGCGTAAGCACTACGATTACATACTGCTGGACTGCGCTCCCAACCTCAACAGCCTGACCGTGAACGCCCTCCACGCGGCCGACTACGCAGTGATCCCAACGCAGCTGGAGATGCTCTCTGTGAACGGCTTAAGGGAGTTGTTGCAGCGCATCGAGGAAGCGAGAAAGGAAGCTAATGCCCGGCTGAGAGTGGCCGGGGCTGTGGCGATGATGGTGCAGCACGCCAACTCCAACCGCGAAGTGGAGCAGATACTGCGCGAGGGCCTGGACGAATGGGGCATACGGGTATTCCAGACCGTCATCAAGCGCAGCACGCAGTACGGCACCGTGGCCAACCGCCAGGGGGTGATGGCCTCGATGAACCCGCGAGGGGAGCACACCCAGGCCTACCGCCACCTGCTGGCCGAACTTCTCCAGACGGTGGGCGGCCCGGGCGTGGAGCGTATCCCGATGCTGGAGAGCACAGGCAACACCGGTGCCAGTACCAGTACCGGCACCAGAGGCAGCGGGCGCGGCACCGCCAATACTGCCGCTAGCAGTGACGATGGAGTTGCTGCTGTTGGTGCTACCAGCACTGCTGGGACTGCAAGAGCCACGGGCGTGTCCGCCAGCGCCAGGCCACTAGGAGGGGAGCGATGAGCAAACGAGCCAAAGAGGTAGTCAGACCCGACTTCACCCGGGGGCGTGATCACAAACTCGACCTTTCCGCGATGTTCGCGGCAGGCATGGCCACCGAGGCACTGGACGCCGACGGCGAGCCGGGGAAGAGGATGGAGGGAGCGCGACTGCTGCCCCTCGACCTGATAGACCATAACCCTTACCAGGCGCGCCAGGCTTTCGATGCGGTGGCGCTTCAGGAGCTGGCTGACAGCATTCGTGAACACGGGGTGATCGAACCGATTATAGTGCGGCTCGTTGACGAACGCTACGAGATAGTGGCAGGGGAGAGGCGCTACCGGGCGGCTATGATCGCTGAGCAGGAGGCGATACCAGCGAGCATCATGGAACTAGACGCCCGACAGGCCGCGATTATCACCGCGCTCGAGAACCTGCAACGGGAAGACCTGGATATCGAGGACGAAGCGCGCCAGTTCGCTTATCTCTGCGACGAACTCGATGTAAGTCAGAGGGAGTTAGCCCGGATGCTGGGCAAGGGCCATGTCTATATCTCGCGACGCATCAAACTGGGGAAGCATCCTGACCTGATGGAGGAGTACCGCGCGGGCAGACTTACTCTGCTTCAGGCCACTGACCTGGCCGGTGTTCGTGAAGAAGAAACTGACGGTGCTGATGTTGTTGATGGCAGCACTAAGGCGGAAAGTGTTTCTGCGAGAAACAGTCTGCCGGAGTCGGAAGAGGAAGGGCAGGACGGGCTGGAGCTTGTAGAGAGGGAAGATCTACCTGGATTTCTGGTAAAACGCGGGGCGGGCAGTCCAACTGGGCAGGCAGATCCTGCACGGGACAACGCCGGTAGCCGCTCTGGCCACACTGGCACTCAGAGTGGCAAGCATCCACTCTTCCGCTGGCGGCCCTTGCAGCAGTTCTATAACTGGGTGGGCCGCAGGCGGATCGCCGACGTACCAGAGGATGAGCGCGCCCAGGTTCGGGCGCAACTCACCCAGATCAAGCAGGCGCTGGAGAAGCAGCTGGCAGAGTTGGAGCAATTGCAGGATCCGCAAGGG
>JADEYI010001004.1_pt1 | contig 25906 bp, 18 predicted proteins | sample 8542331 | NCBI WGS metagenome assembly JADEYI01 (sample SAMN16510988, study PRJNA670497) | mine drainage metagenome | isolation source: biofilm near Copperflume 1 | place: Germany: Marsberg coppermine Kilianstollen | collected 2018-02
TATCAATGCTTTTGCCATACCTAACTTTACCAAATTACTTGGGTTTTGTTAGGCGCTCTTAGCAGCCGCGCCGTCTCGGGCCGTAAAAGCTGCATTACGGCGCATGCGCTTACCCTAGCTGCTGCGGGCGCTTTGCGAAGAATGGGGGGTGGACGTGCAGGGTGTAGTTGGCTTTGGTTTCTAGGTAGGCGATTATAGTAAGGCCCAGCCAGAGCATGCCGACCAGATAAGCGCCGCCTACGTCCGAAGGCCAATGCTGGCCCATGTAGATGCGGGAAGGTCCCACGAGCAGGATTATTCCCGCCAGGAATGTGAGCAGGGCGGTGCGGAACCAGCGCTGTTTCAATTGTGTGAAGCCAAGATAAAAGAGGAAGCCGTAGAAAGTTACATAATGTACGACGTGGCCTGAAGGGAAACTGGCCTCTTTCAGGTCGCTGACAACGCGCACAAGGTCTCGCGTAGGGCGCGGGCGCTGCACAGGGGTCTTGATTAGCCCGGTCAGGACGTCGCCGCTCCACGTCGAGAGAGTGAAGGCGCTCTCCATGCGGAACCCTGCTGCCCACATGAGGGTGACGACGGAGGCACGAGTGCCTACGCTGATCCAGCGCCAACCGAGGTCGCTGACAGCCTGCATGAGGGCGTCATAAAGCTTCGAGTTGGGCTTCTGCAAAAGGCGGGTTATTCCTATGTCTGCCGGGAAGTAGCGATAACGCCTCGCCAGCACCGCCAGCACACCTGCCGCCCCTACCATAGTGCCATATACGATCAGGAAACGCTTACCACGATAGATAGCTTTACGCGGCGCGACGGTGATCTTCTGCGCTTGCTGCTGGACAGCCGCAGTCACTTGTTGGGTAGCCTGCTTGGCCGTGCTGACCGCTGCCTGTGTAGCTTGCACCGTAGCTTCTACTACAGGCGCTTTGGGTGCGGCTGATCCTGCTGATCCCGCTGATCCCGCTGCGCCGGAGGGAGCCGCCACTTCTGCGGTAGGCGGCTGGGACGTCACGGCGGCAGAAATGGGTGCGGAGAGTGGGCCTACAGCCTTAGAATGAACGTCCTGCATCTGTGGAGTTGCATACAAAGGTTCTGTAATCGCGGCGTAGGCATTCTCGGAGCTGTATAAAGGCTCCGGCTCGCCTATTCGATCTCCTGTCAACTCGCCTGTTATCTGAGCGTCTTCCTCGCTCCCCGGTGGGGAGAAAGGCTCGACGGAAAGTGATGCAAGGAAGGCATCGAGGTCAGGCGAAGGAAGCTCCTCGTTGGAGTGAGAGCGTTCCTTTGGGTCGTTGGTGGGCATATAGATCACCTGGGCTACTGTATAAAAGAAGTAGGTTGCCTGCTTTCAAGTGCAATAATTATGCCAGCGAACAAGAACCAAGCCGAAGGGAAGAACAATCATCAGAGGTTGCGGCCGGTCGCGTTTTGGCGTTGGAACCTTCACCCTCCTCAACCATTTGCTTGAACCTTTATCTGTGGCACGCTAATTGCTCTTTTAGCGGCGACCGGCAGTGCCGGCGGTAGGAAACAAAAGCTAACATATATTTTACTCACAAAAGGGGGTAACACAATGACTAGCTGGACTCGTGGCAAGGAAAATGAGGAAGCTGGCGAGCAAGAGATGAACAGCCCCAACGTAGGCGATAAGATTGCAGGGGCGGGTCGCAAGGTAGCCGGCGAGGCCGAGCAGGGCGCTAATAACCTCGGAGACACAATATCGGGGAAGCAGCAGGACCTCGAAGGTCACGACCGCAACGCAGGTGCTGAAGCCGGCGAATGGGTGGAGCATCGCGGCAAGGACATCAAGGACTCTACGACGTAAATTAGCTCAGGCTCCAGAGTGGAGTCTTACTCATCTTAGCCTCTCCCCATATGGGGAGAGGCTTTTGTTTTAGGAGGGGTTAGCGACCTTGCCCGTAGTTGGGGGCTTCCTTTGTAATGGTGACGTCATGTGGGTGGCTCTCGCGGAGGCCTGCGCCTGAGATGCGTATAAAGCGTGCGTTCTCTTGCAGAGTAGCTATATCAGCGGAGCCGAGATAGCCCATGCCGCTCCTGAGGCCACCCACCAGCTGGTACAGCAGGGTGGCGAGAGGCCCTTTGTACTGTACTCTTGCCTCGATTCCTTCCGGTACGAGCTTGTTCAGGCTTTCAACTTCGTGCTGGCCGTAGCGGTCTTTGCTGAAAGAGCGCTGCTTCATCGCGCCGAGAGAACCCATGCCGCGATACTCTTTGAAACGCTCTCCCTGGTAGAGAATAATCTCGCCCGGGCTTTCGTCTACACCCGCCAGCAGACCGCCTAGCATGACGGTATCTGCCCCTGCCGCGATTGCTTTGGCTATGTCGCCGCTGTACTGTATGCCACCATCGGCGATTACCGGCACGCCGAGTGGCTTGCAAACTTTGTAGCACTCCCACACGGCGGTTATCTGAGGCATACCCGCACCTGACACCACGCGGGTGGTGCATATGGAGCCTGGCCCCATGCCGACTTTTATAGCGTCGGCCCCGGCATCAATAAGCGCGCGCGCCCCGTCGGCTGTGGCTACATTGCCTGCCACAACGGGTATGCTATAGCGCGCTTTGACCCGGCCTACTGTGCTGAGGACGCCTCGCGTGTGGCCGTGCGCTGTATCCACGACAATCGCGTCAACGCCTGCTTCAATCAGGGCAGCAGCACGTTCTTCCGCGTCGGGACCCACACCGAGGGCCGCGGCCACTCGCAAGCGCCCTTTATCATCTTTGGTGGCGTTGGGATATTGGGTCTTCTTCTGGATGTCCTTGACAGTGATAAGCCCTTTAAGTATGCCATTCTGGTCCACTACCGGGAGTTTTTCAATCTTGTGGCGGCGAAGGATAGTCTGGGCTTCCTCAAGGGTGGTGCCGAGGGGCGCGGTAATGAGGGGTGCGCGGGTCATAAAGGTGGAGATAGGCTTGTCATAGTCGTCTGTGTCAGCGAAGCGTATGTCGCGGTTGGTCAGAATGCCGACAAGCTGCTCGCCTTGCGTAATAGGCACACCTGAGATATGGTAGTGCGACATGAGGTCTATGGCGCCACGCAATGGAGCGTCGGGGCCAAGAGTGATAGGCTCGACTATCATGCCAGCCTCAGAACGCTTGACCTTATCTACTTCTCGCGCCTGGTCCTGGATCGGCATACTACGGTGAACCACCCCGATGCCCCCTTCGCGGGCCATAGCTATTGCCATGCGCCCCTCCGTCACAGTGTCCATAGCCGCTGAAACAATGGGCACATTGAGAGCTATAGTGGGAGTGAAATATGTAGATGTAGAGATATAGTGGGGCGTGGGCAAGACCTCCGAGTACGATGGCACCAATAGCACATCATCGAAGGTCAGCCCTTCCAGGCCGAATTTGGCCTCATCAGCCATTACAGACTCATCGTTATGTGAAGAAGAGTTGGTGGCCTTACGGCTTCCATTGGGAGCGGTTAGAGAATCTATGTTGCCTATCACTGTGTGCTGCATTACATATTCCTTTCAGGCGAGTAGAACTACTTTGCTTTTCTATCTATTCCTTAACTGATGATTATACACTCTGCCGAGGGCTTTTGCACGGACGAGTAAAGTGTGAACTGGTCAGAGTTAGAGTGGACAATCTTCCTGGGGCACCTGTGCGGGTGTTGCGCCCTTACCCCATGCTCCTTTCCCACACGTGGGAGAACAACTGTATCCCCTGTGCACTCAGCATGACTAAAGCCCCCTCTCCCCTTGTGGGAGAGGGGCATGGGGTGAGGGTGGGTGAGGGGTGTCCCCTCTCTCCTCTATTCTGAACCTTCGTAATGCTCATCTCCTTTGACAGCGAGCCGTAATTCGGGTAACTTATATTAGTACCGGGTGTAAGAATCGGGTGCTGTCGGGCGTCTATATAGCAGTGACAGAGACAGAGACAGCGACGGCATAATAGACCTACCGCCCGGATTGGAGCTATTTTGGGCGGCGAGAGGAAAAATAGGGTGACCAGCATCCCGTTAGGTGCAGCAGCCTGGGCCGGTAAAAGCATCAAGGCCCGGCCTCAATTCTCTCAGCCCGCCCAATCCGTCGAGATCGCCCAGATCACCCAGCCGGAAGATGAGCTTGCGGCTATTACTCGGGAAGCAAGGCTCGGCTCCGAAGCAGCCTTCAGCGCGCTTTTCGAGCGCTTCCAAACTCCTATGGTCAACTACATCTATCGCCTGGTTGGTGATTGGGAAGCCGCCAACGACCTCTCCCAGGATACATTCCTCAAAGCTTACAATGCCTTGCCGCGCACCGATGAGAGCCTGCAGATCTCTCCCTGGCTCTACCGCATCGCCACCAATACCGCTCTTGACTCACTGAGGAGGCGCAAGCGCATCACCTGGGTGCCGTTCAAGGCAGAGATGGAACCTACCGCGCCGCACTCCGACCCGGCTCCGCGCCAGGCCGACAATGATGCTATCCAGAGTGCGCTCGCCCAGGTGCCTGCCGACCAGCGTACCTGTTTGGTGCTCAATATGTACCAGGGCTTGTCGTACAAAGAGATCGCGGAGACGCTCGGTGTATCTGTCAACCTTGTGGCAGTCAGGATATACAGGGGGCGCGAAAAGTTCGTAGAGGCGTACAAGAAGGCCAACCCTGTTGAATGAGACCGGGCCGGCGATAAGCCGTTCAGGTTGCCTCCGGCCCCCGGTTCGTAGTCATAGGAGTTCGAGGTAAAATTATGCAGCGAAATAGCTGCGAAGCGCTTCAACTACTCGTATCGAAATACGCGGACGGCGAGGTCAGCGCAGGCGAGCGTGCTATTGTTGACCAGCACGTTGCCGGTTGCACAGCTTGTGCTTGCAAGCTGACCGAATATATGGAAGTCGCGGCTATATTCTCCGAAGCTCCGATCAGGCCCGCCGAGCCTCAGGTGCGAGCAGGGTTGTACCGCGCTATCGCCAGGCAAAAAGAAGAAGAGCATCGAGCCGCTCATCGGCAGCCCGCCGAAAGTAGCTGGCGGCTGCCTGATCCTCTATCAGGGCGCGCAACAGCAGGCAAGAAGTTCTCTCTTCCAGGCACATTGGTGAAGACCGCAACCCCTTTCGCTGCCGCCACAGTGGCCTTATTCTCGTTCCTGTGGCTTGTCACTATAGGCGTAAAGCCCCCATCTGACACTCAGAACAAGCAACCTGCCGATGTACAAGCGCTTCCCATCTTTGTGCCCACCCTTCCACCCCAGGTAGTGAGCAATAGCTCCACAGGGAGCAACATACCAGCCGTCGAGACGAGCGTATCCAGAATAGCAGGCCTGGCAAGCCCAGCTGTGGAGGCTTCGGCAAGCGCCGTTGTGCGTAGCGGCCCTGACAGAGGCGTTGATTTGTCGCAGCCTACGCCTGTTATGGAAAATAATGGCGCCGTAAAGTTTTCCGATTGGCACCTTTTGCGCGACGCCACCTATGGATACTCAGCATCGTACCCGCCTAATTGGTGGAGCTATGCGCAGGGCCAGACGCGCTACTTCTACCCCTGGACCCCCGGCGGCAGTCAGAACGCTCCTTACTGGATAGAGTTGTCGGTCGCGCCAAATAGCCAGCGTTTGACTGTCATGAGCGCTAAATCAATTGCCTTCAAAAGCGCAAGCGACATTGAACCCGGCTTCCAGGGAGAAGCGACCTGGCTCCGCCGTAGTTCAGCCGACGTCCGCTATGTTTACGATGAGTTGTATGGCTTCGACCCTGATTATGTTTATACGCTGCGCCTCGCAGTGAGCGCTGAAACCAGGTCGGGCAATTTCAAGTCCCGTTGGGAGAGCGCCGAAGGCATTTTCTCCCGGATGAGCGGTAAAATGCTCTTTGGGCCTGCCACCCTGAATAACTCTTCAGCCTACGGTCGCTTTCTTTTCCTCAATGGTGCCAATCTCGCTTCTGTCAACATATCGGGCGCAAGCCCCCAGCCTGAGCTTATAACCCGCGGTTACGGAGTGCGCTCCTTTGCCCTCTCTCCAGACCTGGGCACGGTTGCTTTCGCCTCCACAGCCACCCCTACAGGCGGCGCAAACGATAGCGCACTGTGGGCTAGCGACATATATCTAGCCAGGATATCCGACCAGCCATCCGGCGCAAGACTCCTGTGGTCGGCTGACGAAGTACAAGAGGTCGCCTGGTACAGCGACCGCACACTGCTGGCTATCGCCAAGGGCGAGTCGGGTTTCGGCATCTACCGCCTCGATACAGGCTCGATGACGAGCGACAATCCAATCCCAGCTAGCGCGCAGTCCATCGTAAGCCTTGCCGGAATGAGCGGGGTGAAGAGTCTTGCCGTTTCTCCAGATCGCCAGTTCATCACCTTCATAGCCTCAGCAGGCAAAGACAGCACATCGGTTGGCGGCAGCAACAACACTGACATATATGCGGTCCGGCCTGACGGCAGTGATTTGCATGTCATGGTGTCGCACGCCAGCGCTGTGCAGCCACCGGCAGATGCACAGGGAGCTTTTTCTGTAAACAATCAGGCTATAAAGTCGTATACCTGGGCGGGTAGCCTTTCAACCACAGGCGGTTACACAAACAATCTACTTTTCACCTGTGGCAACGCCTTCAGCGCCAGCTTCTACCCTGGTGGCGCTCTCTATTCTGCTCTCACTTTGTCGAATGGCCCAGCGGTTAGCTTCGATACCTTGCGCATGAAAGACCCGGCCAAGAGTGAGATAGTACATCTCGCCTACTCCAACAGCGGTAAGCTGGCGATAACAGGTTACTATATAGACTACAACCAAAGAGCCGATCAGTTGGCCGGCCTGTGGGTGGCCGATGTGGTGGGTGGAGTCCTCTCCAACATACAGACTATGCCCATGCCGGAAGGCTTACATGGCATAGCAGACCTGCAATGGTCACCCGACGGCAAGAGCCTCATTTATCGTGAGACAATCCCCGCTAGCGCAGTGAGCATTACCTCCCGGTACGACGGCCAGTCAGCCTTCCTGATCCAGGAGCTGAACGTAGCGACCAGGCAGTCCACTCTCCTCTATAGCTCGGATAACCGCTAAAGTAACCTGCTGCCCTCGCGAGACTGTGGTCTCTTCGCGCCCGCGCAAACGTTCAGAATAGGGGTGCAGGGGTGTCCCCTGGCACTCACCATGAAGGGGCATGGGGTGAGGGCGCAACACCCGCGTATATACCCCAAGAAGATTGCTCCACCTCAACTCTGAACAGTTATCCGTCAGCCTTCTGTTGTCCAACACTGGAATGATGTGAGATAATGAAGAGCGACACAAGCAATTGCTTGATCATCTGTTGAGAGACGCTTATGACCGTTTCATACTGGCAGGATGCAAGCGCGGAGCACACAATCGAGTGCGATGTGTGCGTCGTGGGCGCAGGCATTGTGGGCCTTTATCTGGCCCGGTTGCTTGGCGGGCAGAGAGCGCGCGTCTGCGTCTTGGAGGCGCGACACATAGCTGCGGGGGCTTCAGGACGCAACGCGGGTATGGTGCTCACCGGCACTGCTCATTATTACCATGAAGCGCTGCAACTCTATGGCCGCGAGCTGGCCCGTGAGATGTGGGAGCTAACGCGCCATAATCGCGATATCGCTATGGGCCTTTCCCAGGAGTTCGGCACCCCCTGGGAGCAGCACGGCTCGCTCCTCCTCGCTCTCAACGATACAGAAGCCGAAGACCTGGAGCGTGCAGCCGAGGCGATGCAAGACGACGGTATAGAGGCCAGGTTCACACACAAAGACCCGCTAAAGCGCGGCTTTGCGGGCGCTATTACGCAGCCAGGTGATGCTGGCATCCACCCTGTGAAGTTCGTCCAGGCGCTTGCAGCTTCGTCCGGCGCGGTACTCTACGAACAATCCGAGGTCTTTTCGATAGAGCCGCTACCGGTGGGCGGGCTGCTGATCAAGTCGCGCAAGGCCACTGTTCTGTGTCGTGCGGCTGCTCTTTGTACGAACGCCTATTCCCCTCTGTTGAATAGTTATTTTGAGGATAAAGTGCTACCCACGCGAGGGCAGATACTCTGCACAGAGCCACTCGGCCGCCAGCTTATGACGCAGATGTGCTACGCCGATTATGGATATGAGTACTTCAGGCAGCTTGCCGACGGCAGGCTGCTCGTGGGCGGGTGGCGGCACCACTTCCGCGAGGCGGAGATAGGCTATGAAGACCGCACTACCGCGGGGGTGCAGGGCGGCCTGGAGAGCTTTATAGCTCGCTACTTCCCCGAAGCCGCAGGCGCATGCATCACTCATCGCTGGTCAGGCACGATGGGATTCAGCGTGGACGGCATACCTCTTGCAGGCTCGCTGCCAGAGATGCCCAATCTCTACTTCGCGGCGGGCTTCACAGGTCATGGCCTCGGATTCGGCCTCGCCACCGCTGAAAAGCTGGCCGCACACATCCTTTATGATGCAGAACTCGGCTGGCTGGATGCCCGCAGGCTGGAGAGTTAGCAACATGGCTGCCGCCTTATGAGGCAATTACTTTCTGCTGCCTCAGCAGCGCTCTTTGCTTTCATCGTGCTGTCTATTCTTGCCCTGCTAATGATGCTTGTGATACACTGCCTCTGTTGCCGCGCCGTTTCATGGCGAAGCGCAGCGGGACATATTCAACAGTAAGGAAAGAGTGTGTTGCAAGGCGATGTTCTACAGACTTTAGTGGCATGGGCAATCAACTTGCTGCTCTATCCGGGGCTTCTGCTGGGATTGATGCTTGCTGCCGTGGGCGAATATGCCTGGGGAGCGCTGCGCCCACTCCTTGTACCTCGGCTTCAACGCCTGCAAGCGCGGCCACATGACTTGCTGCAACCCCTCTATACCCTGCGCAAGCTGGCGCGCAGGCAAAGCGCATTTTCATGGCAGCCCTACGAGCAAAGGGCGCAGGACCGCTCTTCATCGGATCTGCTTGCGTTGGCATCTGTGATAGGGCCTCTCCTGGCGCTCGCGCTAATCCCGCTACCCGGCAGTCCATTGGCCCGCATTGCTTCCGTTGGCAATCTGCTGCTGGTTCTTGTGCTGCTGGCGGTTCAGCCCCTCACCTCAGCTTACTTGCGGCTGCGCGATGGAAGCGCACAGAGTTTGCCCGGTGAGCAGGCTTTGGGCCGGCTGCTTACGGGCCTGATGCCAACTCTGGCGGCTGTTGCCGCGCTCAGTGAGGCGGCGGGCGTCAGATCGCTGCAAATAGCTTCACTTTCGACAGCGCCCGAAACAGCAGCGCAGTTCCTCGTCAGGCTGCTGGCTGGAGCGGCGCTGCTGGTGTCGTTGCCCTGGTGGGTTGGCGAGTCGCCGCACGAGAGCGCAACGAGCTATGTTGGCAGGTTGTTGCAGAGAGCCGCGCTTGCCCTTCTCTGGTCGGTTCTAGTATTGCCTGCCGCAGGCGAGCTCGGCTGGGCTATATTTGTGAGCCTGGGAGGGGCGCTCCTGGCTTATGTAACCTTTCGCGCTATTTCAGAGCGATGGGTGCCTGCCCGTAGAGCCAAAGATGCCGCCAGCCTTCTTTGGGCTACAGGATTGCCTGTGGCGGGAGTGGCGCTGCTGGTAGCTATCTGGTCGGGAGTGTAGAGAGGAATGCGTATAGCAGTAACAGGCACCAGAGGCACCCTCGGCACGGCACTCACCCGCTTGTGCAGCACAGCGGGACACATCGTGCTTCACCTCAATCGCCCCGATCATGACATCAGAAATCCGGCAGCCATGCTGTCAGCTCTGGGAGGCTTCACTCCTGATCTTGTGATACATTCCGCCGCTTACACTAACGTGGATGGCGCTGAGGCTGAGCCGGATGAGGCATTTGCTGTGAACGCCCTGGGCACCCGCAATCTGGCGCTGGCGTGTGTGCAGGTGAATGCTCCACTCATCTATGTCAGCACCAACATGGTCTTCGATGGCAGTAGCAGTAGACCCTACAAGGAGTTTGATCTCGCCAACCCACAGGGGGTCTACGCAGCTTCCAAATGGGCGGGTGAGAGGTATGTCGAACACCTGATGCAGCGTTTCTATATAGCGCGTGTGTCGTGGCTCTACGGACGTGAGGGCGACAGCTTTGTGCATAAAATCGTGCGTGCCGCCGATGAGCGAGGCGCGCTTGGGGTGGTGGCCGATGAAATTGCCACGCCCACCTACGCGGAGGATTTCGCGGCGGCTCTGCTGAAGCTGGGGCAAACCGGCTTGTACGGCTGGTATCACCTGGTGAACGAAGGAGAGTGCTCGCGCCTGGAATATGCCCGCGAGATTATGCGGCTCACAGGCCGCGAGCATATCCCTCTGCACCCCACTGCTCTCGCCGATTACGTGCGCCCTGCTCCGACGCCGCCATACTCTACCCTGGGCAACTTTGTTGGCGCGCAAGCGGGGATTACCCTGCGCCCCTGGCGGGATGCCCTGGCAGAACACATCTCCTCGACGCAACTGTGACCTTTGAGGCGATAGAGTTGTCCACTTCTGCCTATGAAGCTCTGCTTGTCACCCAATCGGAGACTTCTAGCTCCCAAGCCAGCGCCAAAAAACTTCCCAGGGCGTCAGTTATCATACCGACCCATAATGGCGTTCAGTTGCTGCCTGAGTGCCTCGAAGCGTTGTGGCGGCAGAGCTACCGCAACTTTGAGACTATCGTGGTAGATGATGCTTCCACGGATGGCACTCATGATTTGCTCCTGGGCTATCCCGAGGTGCTCAAGGTGGTTGAGCTACCTGGTAGGCGCGGGCACGGCTTTGTGGCTGCCGCAAACGCGGGCCTGGCGGAGGCACACGGTGAAATCGTGGCCTTCCTCAATAACGATGCGGTGCCCGAAGCGGATTGGCTACATGAGCTTGTCAGCGCCCTGGATAAGTACTGCTGGGCAGGGATAGCGGCAAGCAAGCTGTTGCTTTACGACAAGCCCGGCACTTTTCATTCGGCGGGTGATTTTTACGCTCCTAACGGCATTCCTGGGAGTCGCGGCGTCTGGCAGCGCGATAGGGGGCAGTACGAGCACGTTGAAGAGGTTTTTGGGCCGTGCGCGGCGGCGGCAGCATACAGGCGCTCGGTTCTTGCAGACCTGGCTAGTACCGGCGGAACTGAGCCGCCAGGGGAGGTCTTCGACCCGCAGCTATGGATGTATTGCGAAGATGTGGACTTGAATTTACGTGCTCGCCTGCGCGGGCACCGCACAGTATATGTGCCCACAGCCAGGGTGCGCCACCACCTGAGCGCCACAGGCGGGGGAACTCTCTCCTCCTACTACGTGGGGCGCAACTTTATATACTTGATAGCCAAAGACCTGCCGGGGCAGGTAATTCTACGCAATCTGCCTTTTATGGTCGCCGCGCAGATACACATAGTCTGGGAGGCGCTACGCCACATCCGCGAGCCTGCCGCCCGTGCTCGCCTGCGCGGGATAATCGCAGGCGTGCTTACATGGCCGAGGGTGCTGCCTGCTCGCAAACGTTTGCTCTCCAGAGAGCGAGTGAAACCGCGAGCTTTCGCGAGGGCGCTCAGGCACTTCTCCAAAGGCGTGTAGCATCTCTCTACGCGGGGCCTGGTTTCTATTCTCGAAAACAAAGGAATAGCTCTGCACAGTGCAGAGCTATTCCTTTGTTTTGATCTAACCTAACGCTCTTGCTAACACGTTAATTGTTGTACGGAGTGGCTGTTAGCTGTGCGTTCTGCTGAGCTTCGCGCCGAGAGCTACTACCGACAGGGCTATCAACGTCGCCAACAGGAGATAGGCAACTGTGTTGTCTCCTGCTCCTGTTTGTGGGAGACCATTCGGCGATGCCGTGCCACTCGCGGCCCCACCTGTCGTGCTGACAGCGGTATCGGTCGGTATCACAACTGTAGTTGGCATTGTTTCAGTTGTTGGGGTTTCCATAACACCAGCCACTGTTGAGGTCGGAGCGACCGTGCTTTCTGCTGTAGCAGTGGTGCCTGCTGTTTCGGTGGTGCCCGCCGTAACCGTTGTTTCTGATGTAGCGGTGGTCTCGGCAGTAACTGTCGCTTCTACAGTGGCGGTGATGCCTGTGGTGACTGTCGCTTCTACAGTGGCTGTTGTAACTACGGTATCCGTTGCCACTGTGGTGACTGTTATATCAGGGCTTGGGGTCCCGGCTTGCGCAGCCGCGCTCTTTGTGCCGAGGCTGGTGAGCGATAGGCTCAAAGCAAAGGTCACACTTAATGCTATCCCCAGTGTGATCATAATCAGATTGCGGCCATTGTCTGGCTTGCTGTCATTGTGCATTTTCCTTCTCCTTGGCTCTATTGCCGTTCTATTGCCGGTCAATTTGGTCTTTCAAGTGTCTGTTAGCCTTACCGGAGCGGCAGCCGCCGTTCTCCGCAGCGTCTGCTTTTGCAGCTCTGTGTGTGGTAGACGGTGTGGCTAACCCGAACAATGTTTCGTTTCTACATACACGTGCGCCCCCTTGTGTATTAATTGTACAGGTGTTGATGCGTGCCGTAGCCGCGTGTGGGTGGAGTATAGAGCAAGTCGGGGGCCAACTCTTTCTCTTTGCTGGTAATCCAGCGAAGAGATATTGCGGCGGTTGCTGCCTGTGAAGCGTTGGCAGATCGGATGGTGGCGGGAGAGCTCTTATTTACGGTAAAATAGATAGTGTAGCCAACTATGGCTGCGCCCTACACTTTTCGCCCGGAGTATATAATTTATGCCCACAAAAGAAGTGGCGCCTTTGCAGTTGCAGACGCCTCGCGTGGTGAAGTGCCCCACTCCACAGTGTCCAGGCTGGATCACTTTGGACAGCACGCGCCACCAGACTGAGCTCTGTCGCTATTGCAGGATCAGCGTAGATACCCTGCGCTTCCTCCTTTCGAGGGTTGGCGCCGAGCACAAGGCGCTGCCTCCCCAGGTGCACGACGAGTTCAACAGGCTCATGCTCACCATGGCCGGGGCATGGGGGCAAAATGTCTATCTACGCCCCTCGCGAGAAACGCTGGTTGACCTCAAAGCGGGGGCACGTGGGGTCACTGTGGAGTACAATCCGCTACTGGGAGCGGCTGGGAGCGACGGTTCGGCTCCGCTGGTGGGCATAATCCTGCACAAGCTGCTGCATTTTGAAGCTCACCTGGGGCAGCGCGCGCCTCAGCTTTCGGTGCGCTCAGGCGCACGAGAGAAAGAAGGCATGCTCCCCTTGCTTGCGTATTTGACCACTGTCACCGACCATGTATGGGTAACGGCTCGGCTTGAGCAGCTAAATCCCTTGTTGCACAGCGCACAGAGCCGCTGGGGCCTCAACCTGGCGCAGATGCTCGTCGGCTCGGAGAGCATGTTCAACCGCTATCTCTCTCAGCGCAACCTTACGAGGCTGGTGACCGTATTACAGGCGACAGGCAACGCCGAGGCCTTTATTGCAACGGTAATAGAGCGTTTATCTACCCTGACCGCGCAGATACTCGACCGCGAAAAAGAAGATACAAGGCGCACGTACCTGGCTGTGCAGCTTGCCAACGTGCGCTTGCTCAACCCCGATGCGTACGCTGGCTATCAGAACGCGCTGCTGATGGGTGAGCTTACCAACGCCGGTGACGCCTTGCCCGCTGCTGATCGTCTCTACAATGAACTGAGCAGCTCGCCTCTCGCAAACCCGCCGGTGCTTCGCGCCAAAGAGGGAGACCCCACCCCTGCTGTAGTGATTGACCCGGGTCAATATCACCGCGCCATCGAAGGGAGCATCAAGGCGTTGGGGTTAGCGAACTACTTTGAGGTGAAAAGCTAATTGGAATGGATTGGGGTTAGGGATGCAGGATTAGCAGCCTTAACTTTCGGTTGTCTATATTTATAAAGGAAAAGAAGATGGTTAAATGGTTAAGTGGATTGTTCGATAATACCGACAAGGAGTTAGGGCAGCTTCGCAAGAGCGTAAATGCATCAAATGCGGAGGCCATTAAACTCCTTGAGGCCGAGCGGGAGCATATCGCAGGCATACGTGCCGCAGCCTTTGGAGAGATGGAGAAAGGGGGCGCTGTCGCAGAGTGGCGGGCGATCTACGCCTCTGAAGTGGAGAGTGTAACCGCCGCTACCCGTCGCCTGGCAGCTGAAGCTGAAGGTTTGCGCGCAGTGATTGAAGAAGGCGAGCAGACGAGCCGCGACCTCTCTGTGCTGCTGGCCGATGCCAAGCAGCTTACCATGATGAACAGCGAGAAGGTTCAGCGCCCGCCTGCTGAACGGCGCGAATTAGAAGCAGAAATAAGCGTCCTTGTGGAGGAGTTGAGCGAGCAACTCGCGCTTATGCTCGAAACGAAGCCCGCTTTGCGCGAAGCCATCTTGCAGGCTGTGCCCAAAGCCAAGTTGCCGCCTCAACTTCCCTCTGCTGATGAGATGTCGAAGCAGGTTGAGGCTACAGCCGCCTTTTTGGGCCGCGAGGTGGCGGGTTACTTCAGCCGCACGAATGAGACTATGCTGGCGCTGCGCCGGGCTGTGGGCCTGCAAAGGCTGGCCGAGCTATCGCACGAGGGTTTTACACCACCCTCGACCACTGAAGTGGACGTTGCAGCGCAGGAGCTTGTGCGCGCACTCGCTCAACGTGACCTGTTGAAGCACTTCACCCGCCAGGGATTGCTCCTGACGCAGGAACTGAAAGCGGCCTCAGGCGTTGAAGATGCATCTCAGAGCGTAGCAAATGGCAGCAAGGATGGGGGCGTCCGCAGGTTCGGCGCTTCGCGCCCGCCCACTCCCGGTCTGCAACCTATGGGCAAAGACAGCCTGGCTGATGAGCTTTACTGGGAGGAGCAGGCCACCGGCGAGCTTTTGGCCATGGCCGCTTCGGCGATTGGAGAAAAGCCTCAGTCGGCGGAGATAATTCTCCTGGCTGAGAAGTTCGCCGGACGCGAAGAACACTTGCAGGCGCGCACTTCAATCTTCAGAGTGCGTATTATAGAGGCCCGCACCGCCTTCTGGCAGGAGATACAGGGGAAAATAGCTGATGTGGTGGGTGCAGAGGCGATTGCGCCTTACGCGGAGCGCTTCGAGGAGCTTGATAAAGAGCAAGAGGTGCTGGTCGCTCAGGTTGAAGAGCAAGATAGCAATTGGGACTTGCCTGTGGCGGTCAAGCCTGATACCGCAGCCGACCTCATGCAGCGCCGCGATATTCTTGAGAACCAGACTTTCGCCGAGTTGATGAACGATTTGCGTGCCGAGGACCGCGGCGCGTATGATCGCCTCAAGGCCCTGCAAGAGGAGTTTCGTAAAGAGCAGCGCAAAGACGAGCACAACGTCCTCACAGAGCTTATCCCGGAGGCTTTTGCTGTGATCTGGGAGGCGTCCCGGCGCACCACGGCTTTACGGCCTTACGATGTGCAGTTCATCGGCGGCATCGTCCTCTTTGAGGGAAAGATCGCAGAGATGAAGACAGGCGAGGGCAAGACACTGGTGGCGGTCGCCCCTCTCTACCTCAACGCCCTTTCCGCACGCGGCGCACACCTGTGTACAGTCAACGAGTACCTTGTCAAGCGCGACAGCGACTGGATGGGCGCTATTTACAAGATGCTGGGCCTCTCTGTAGGTGTGATCCTTTCGGGAATGGCCCCCTGGGAGCGCAAGTCGGAGTATGCCTCCGATATAACCTACGGCACTACCTCGGAGTTCGGCTTTGATTACCTGCGTGACAATATCGCTAACAGCCCTGATGATATGGTGCAGCGCCCGCACAACTTCTGCATCGTTGACGAAGTGGATAACATCCTGATCGACGAAGCACGCACGCCTTTGATCATATCGGGCGCATCGGAAGGCTCGGCTGATGTTCATATCAAAGCGGCCCAGTTTGCCAAGACATTGCGCCCCGAAACCGACTACACAGTTGACGAAAAGAGCCGCAGCGCCACACTGACCGATGAAGGGATAAACCGCGCCGAGCAGTTCTTCCGCATTGACAACCTTTATCACCCCGACAACTTCCAGCTTGTTTATGGCGTAGATAACGCCCTCAAAGCTCACGCTCTATTCCGCAGGGACAAGGACTACGTGCTCTGGCAGGAGGGCAAGGTAGTGAGCGCGTCAGAGCGTCTCAACCCAAAGCTCGATGTAGAGGTGGTGATCGTAGATGAGTTCACAGGGCGCATGATGCAGGGTCGCCGCTACTCTGAAGGTTTACACGAGGCAATCGAGGCCAAAGAAGGGATCAGAGTGCAATCGGAGAGCCAGACTTTCGCCACCATCACGATCCAGAATTACTTCCGCCTTTATCCAAAGCTGGCGGGTATGACAGGTACGGCAGCTACGGAAGCTGAGGAGTTCTTCAAGATTTACAAGCTGGAAGTGATGCCCGTGCCTACGCACCGCCCGATGGTGCGCGTCGATAATCCGGATCGCATCTACCGCACAGAACCGGCGAAGTTCGCCGCTGTGGTAGACGAGATCGACGAAATGCATAAAGAGGGGAGGCCGGTGCTAGTGGGCACGGTATCTATCGAGAAATCGGAAGAGCTTAGCAAGATGCTCGAAGAGAGGGGAGTACCACATTCCGTGCTCAATGCCAAGCAGCACGAACGCGAAGCCAGCATCGTGGCACAGGCAGGCCAGCGCGGAGCGGTTACTATCGCCACCAACATGGCAGGTCGTGGCACCGACATTACCCTCGGCTTTGGGGTGAACGAGCTTGGCGGGCTGCACATCATAGGCACGGAGCGGCACGAGAGCAGGCGCATTGATAACCAGCTTCGCGGACGCGCCGGACGCCAGGGAGATAGCGGCTCGTCTCGCTTCTTCGTATCGGTGGAAGACGAAATCATGCGACGTTCCGGGGTGAACCAGAATATCGTCAACTCTAACCTCTTCAAGAACCTGTGGGACGAGACTATGCCTATCGAGCACTCGATGATCTCGCGCAGTGTAGAGCAGGCGCAGGTCAAGATGGAAGGGTACAACTTCGATACGCGCAAGCATCTGGTCGAGTACGACGATGTGGTGAACACCCACCGCGACGTTATATATAATGAGCGGCGCTTCGTTATCAAAGACGGCGATCCTCGCCCTATTATCGGCGAGATGATAGCCGACAAGGTGCAGGAGTTCGCCGCCCCCGCGGGCGACGATGCCCGAAAGAAGCGAGATCGGGGCGCTACATCGGGCTACGCCGAGATGTTCGATGCCCTCAAAGAAACGTTCCCTGATGATATACTTCGGCGGTTGCTACGCTCAATCTTGACAGCGCGTGTAGTGCCTGTGCTGGAGGAAGGGGACACAGAAGGCTTTATCGAGGAGATAAAGCTGCTGGCCCAGGAAGCATACGAAAGCACCCGAGAAACCCAGGTCAAAAACGTGGATGAGAAGCTACAGGAGTTCTACCACGTCGGTGACGAGTACTACGAAATCGCGGGCGAAGGCACTCTCGACTACGACAAGCTAACACAGATGCTCAGCTTGCCGCCCGACATCGTGAAGAAGATAAGCGCGGAAGAGATGGACTACGATGCGGCGCGCGAGTTCCTCTCAGAGATAGTCAGAGAGAACTTTGCTGCTGCCCAGCAGCCGTTGTTGGAGAAGCTGCAAAGCTTTCTTGAAGAGCAGACAAGGCACGCTAATATCCCCCAGGAGAATGCGCCCAAAGAGCAGCTGGAATTGCTTACTCGCGCTCTGGTAGAGACTATAGACAACAACTTCCCATTATCACCTGTATCGGCAGCCCGCTATGTAGAAGCTGAGAGCGCGGACAGCAGGTCGTCTATGATGGGCGGCGCTGCCACTGATGGCGTGGTGGCAGAGATAAGGGACCAGTTGGAGCTTCTCTACGACGAAGTGGAGAAGACGCTGGGCGACGTTTTCATCGAGACCAACCTTCAGATGCCTCTTATTTCGCTGGTGGACAACCGCTTGCCGCGCTCCGTCTACACGCAGATCGAGGAAAGGCTGGGTGTTGAAGGCCTTGAGCAGGTAGAGAATGTGCCCCTGGGACAGTTGGACCCCGAAGCGCGAGAGGTCGTGAAAGACGCATTTGTACGCTGGCAGGAATCCGACCTGATGCTGCGGGTGATAGACTATCTCTGGACGCGCCACCTTACCACTATGGAGCAGCTGCGCCACTCTATCGGCTTGCAGGCTTACGGCCAGAAAGACCCTCTGGTGCAGTATAAAGTGAAGGCGTATGAGCTATTCGACGACCTCAAGGCCGAGATACGCCAGCTTGTGGTGCTCAACGTCCTGCTGATGGGAGCCAAAGCCGAGGCAGCGCGCGCCGCTACTCGTCCCGCGCCCCCGCAGCCTCAGCGCGAGGCACAAGCCCCAACTAATGGGCGCGCACAAAACGGCGGCAACGGCAAGCCCAGGCATAGCCAATCACAGGCCAGGGCAGGTGGAGGCCAGCGCGCTGCTACGCCGGCCCCGGTCGGCGCGGGCGTCGGCCCGGGTCACAAGGCCAAGATTGGGCGCAACGACCCCTGCTTCTGCGGCAGCGGTCGTAAGTACAAGCAGTGTCACGGGAGGTAAACCGGACGGCGCATCTACTATACGCGGTCTCTTCGCAAGCCCTGTGAATATTCGCTCTCTGACTGTGGGCGCGGCACTGCCCCAAGACGCGGCAAATCGCGCCCAATTAATCACCCAGCTGGGGCAGTTTGCCCATGCAGGGCGGGCTGCCTTACAGAGAGATGGCTACACAGTTCAAAGTGTACGCCTCGCGACCCAACCCCTCGAACGCTGGCTCGTCTCTTCCTCGAAAGCTCCTCAAATCATCGCGGAGCTGGGCGAACAGTGTGCCCAGGCAGGCATTGACTACTGCTCTCTGGGCACCATCCAGGCTGGAGTGGAGAGCGCTGATAGCCACGTCAACGCCCTACTGGAGATGGTCCCTGAGCTTCTCATGGCCGCCGAAAATGTCTTCGCCAGCGTGCAAGTAGGAGTTCGCGGCAGCACAGAGAGCAACGGAGGGATAAACCTCAACGCAGTGCGGGCAGCAGCACGCACAATGCAGATGCTATCAGATAAAACAGCGGCCGGTTTCGGCAACCTGCGCTTCGCGGCGGCGGCCAACTGCCCGCCCCACGTACCTTTTTTCCCGGCAGCATATTACGTAGAGGATGATCGCAACAGGGCAGAGCCTGAGTTTGGCCTGGCCCTCGAAGCCGCCGACCTTGCGGTGCTCGCTATAAACAGCGCTCGCACGCATGAAGAAGCCCGCCAGAATCTCCTCGCCCTCCTGGTGGAGCATGGCACCAAAGTGGTGGAGGCATGTGGCGCGGCCAGTATCGAGCATGGATATACTTTCACGGGGCTGGATGTTTCTATGGCTCCCTACCCTGCGCCCGACCGCAGCATAGCTCGCGCTCTCGAAACTCTGAGTGGCGCGCCCTTTGGTGGGCCGGGTACATTGGCGGCTGCCACCTTCTTCACAGGTGCGCTCAAGCAAGCCCGCACACTGCTCCCTACCGTCGGCTACTCAGGCCTCATGCTCCCTCTGCTTGAGGACCAGACGCTCGCCGACCGCACAGCCGAAGGTCTGGTTACGCTTGATACTCTGCTCTTGCTGTCTGCGGTCTGCGGTCTTGGCCTCGATACTGTGCCTCTGCCGGGAGATGTGCCAGTCGCGCAGCTGGAGCGCATTATCCTGGACATGGCCTCGCTTGCCATCAGGCTCGACAAGCCGCTTACCGCTCGCCTCTTGCCCGTTCCCGGCAAAAAGGCGGGTGATATAGCAGAGTGGCCCGATTTTCCCTACTTTGCCAGAGGCCGGGTGATGAGCATTCCCGACGCTCCCGACGAGGGGCAAGGGCTTTTCAACGGCGACTGGCTGAGGGTAGATTAGGAGCATCTGAAGCTCGCAGCAGCTTTTCGCGGAGGGTTCAACCCACTCGATAAGCAAGCACCCATTCCCCTAACCCTTATTGGATAGGGGTTGGGGTGGGGTGCTTGCCACAGGGCAATATTGACAAAATCGTACTCTCTGAAAGCTGCTGCCGGAAGGCTATACCTGTAGCCGCTCTACTTCCAACCCACCTACAGGCCGGACCTTGTACGCCGCGGCGGGGAGCGAAGTCTCTTCCGCATAGCGGCGAATTACCTGGCGGTCGAAATCGCGCATTGCCGAGGATTTTATCAGGTTAATTGTGCAGCCGCCAAAGCCCGCGCCAGTCATTCGCGCGCCAAGCACCCCTTCTGTCTCCTGGGCAAGCTCAACCAGACGGTCCATGAAGGGGTTGCTCACCTCAAAGTCGCTCCGCAAGCTCTCATGTGACTCGTTCATCAGCTCGCCAACGCTGTCGTAATCGTCTACTGATAGGGCTGCAACCGTTTGCAAAACGCGCGCGTTTTCGGTAACAACATGGCGGGCACGTTTATAAAGCGTCGGGTAGAGCTTACCGCCGTGCCTGCTGAGCATCTCAGTGGTGATGTCCCGCAGGGAGTGTAGATCGAGATTATAGGTGATAACTTTGAGGGCGCCCACGGCAGCCTCGCACTCTTTACGGCGCTTGGCGTACGCGGAGTCGGCGAGGTCGCGCTTGATGCTGCTATTTACCACCACCAGTGAGAGGCCATGAGCGTCAAGGTTAAGCGGCACGTCAGTACTGTTCTGCGAACGACAATCTATCAGCAAGGCAGATTTAGGCTCGCACAGGGCGATAGCCATCTGGTCCATGATGCCTACAGGTACGCCAATAAAATCATTCTCGATCTTCTGTGCTGCACGCGCCAGCTCGATCCTCGGTATGCTCCAGCCTGAGATAGCAGAGATAGCAGCGAGGAGGCCGAGAAGCATTGAGGCTGACGACGACAGCCCGGCCCCCACAGGCAGATCGCCCCAGATGAGCACGTCAGCGCCTGTAGGTGTGTACTGGCGCTCGTGCAGCCACCACGCTACGCCACGCACGTAGTTGGCCCAATGAGCGTTCTCTCCAAGAAGCATCAGAGGCCCATCGAGGTCTATCTCTACACTTTCGTCCATGCTTTCAGAGTAGACGTGCAGTGCCCTGTCGGAGCGCGGGCCGACAGCCACCTTTGTGTACCTATCTATCGCTGTGGGTAAAACGAAGCCGAGGTTGTAATCTGTGTGCTCGCCGATGATGTTGACACGCCCCGGCGATCTAACCAGAATTGCAGGCTCAGTGCCGAACCGCTCTGCGAACGATAACTCTTTAGCCATGAAATAGCTCCAGCCAATCGTGAATTATCAACTAGCGGTACCATCAGGTCAGATCATTATAAAGTAAGAGATATTTGCTTCTAACTACCATCCTACCTTACCGCTGGTTCACAATTCATAATTCATTCGTAGCCAAGGGGGTGGGTTTGCTGCCACTTCCAGGCTGTTTTGATTATCTCTTCAAGGCCCGGGTACTTGGGTTTCCAACCCAGGCTGGTAGTTACCTCCTCTGAGGAGGCCACCAGCACCGGCGGGTCGCCTACGCGTCGCGGGCCGGCTTGTGCGACTATCTCTCGCCCTGTCACCTTGCGAGCGGTATCTATCACTTCCTTGACGGAGAAGCCCGAGCCGTTGCCCAGGTTGAATATCCGGCTCTCTCCACCTTCCGCCAGCCAGCCGAGCGCCAGCATGTGCGCTTGTGCCAGGTCTTCTACATGTATATAATCGCGTATTGCTGTGCCGTCGGGCGTGGGGTAATCGTCACCGTATATTTGCACCTGCGGGCGCTGCCCTAACGCTGCCTGTAGCACTATCGGTATGATATGTGTTTCCGGGTCGTGTACCTCGCCAAAGTTATCTGAAGCGCCCGCCGCGTTGAAGTACCTCAGCGAGACAAACTTCAGGTCACCCGCTTCATCAAACCACTTCAGCATTCTCTCGAACGCCAGCTTCGACTCTCCATAAGGATTTATAGGTACCGTCGAATCCGTCTCCTTTATAGGGACGCTCTCCGGCATTCCGTATGTAGCGGCGGTTGATGAGAAGACCAGCAGCTTCGCGCCGGTGCGTATCATCGCTTCAACCAGGGTAAGAGAGGCGCAAACGTTGTTGTTGAAGTATTTACCCGGCACTTCCATCGACTCGCCAACCAGCGAGTGCGCGGCGAAGTGCATAACCGCCTGGACATTGTTGTCGCGCAGGGTGCTTTCTACCAACGCCAGGTCTGCAAGATCGCCCTCAACGAAGTGTGCACGAGGATCAACCGCCTCTTTGTGCCCCTTTATCAAGTTGTCAAATACGACAACACTGTGGCCCGCATTGGCAAGCATCTCCACCGCTATGCTGCCTATGTAGCCTGCCCCCCCTGTGACGAGTATTCTCATACCACCTGCATCGGGCTTGGCAATATTCATTATATCATCCTCCCTTCCGATTCCGAGACAAATTGTAAGTAGTACCGGGGTTATAACCATAGTTACGTTTGGGCTACTCCTGTTGAGCTAACCGAGTACTCCTCTACACCAACCGGCGCAAGGATGTATAATGGGTGACCAGAGGTTAGGAAGCAGGGGTTAGGGATTAGCAATTGCTAATCCCCGGCCATTACAGATATTCTGTGATAGGAGCACCGAGAATGTATACCACTCTTTCTCGACAGTCGCAAGGCGCGGGGATACCGAGCGAGCGCCCCCTCGATAGGCCGTTGCAGGAAGTTGACCCGGAGTTGTGGCAGGCGATCAAGAATGAGGAGCGCCGCCAGCACGATAAGATAGAGCTGATCGCATCCGAGAACTACGTAAGCCGTGCTGTGCTGGAAGCTCAAGGCTCAGTGCTCACCAACAAGTATGCCGAAGGCTACCCAGGCAAGCGTTATTATGGCGGCTGCGAGTTTGTTGATGTGGCGGAGAGCCTGGCTATTAGCAGAGCCAGGGAGATATTTGGGGCTGATCATGCTAATGTGCAGCCGCACTCAGGCGCGCAGGCAAACATGGCAGTTTATATGGCCGTGTTGCAGCCGGGAGATAAGATTCTCGGCATGGGGTTGGCCTTTGGCGGGCACCTGACGCATGGCTATCCTATCAACTTTTCAGGCAAGTTATACCAGGCAAGCTCTTATGCGGTTGACCGCCAGACCGAGCGTTTGGACTACGACCTCCTTGAACAGCAAGCTATTGAGGAACGACCTAAGATGCTCGTTGTAGGAGCCAGCGCGTATCCACGCATCTTTGATTTCGAGAGATGCAGGCGTATTGCTGATGCGGCGGGCGCTATGCTAATGGTAGACATGGCCCATATCGCCGGCCTGGTTGCCGCCGGGCTGCACCCATCGCCTGTACCTTACGCCGACTTTGTGACTACCACCACGCATAAGACGCTTCGTGGGCCGCGAGGCGGCATGGTGCTTTGCAAAGCGCACTACGCAAAGGAGCTGGATAAGAGCGTCTTCCCAGGCATACAGGGTGGGCCGCTTATGCACGTGATCGCCGCAAAAGCTGTGGCTTTCAAAGAAGCTCTGGAGCCTGGATTCAAGGAATACCAGCAGCAAATCATCAACAATGCCCAGAGGTTGGCCTCGCGTCTTGAGGGCGAAGGTTTCCGCATTATATCAGGTGGCACAGACAATCATCTCATGCTGGCTGACGTTAGTCCCCTGGGGCTGACCGGCAAGGAAGCAGAGCAAGCCCTCGATGAAGTAGGGATCACCGTAAACAAAAACGCCATACCATACGACCCGCAGCCCCCCGCAAAGGCGAGTGGGATACGTGTGGGCACCCCAGCGGTCACCACAAGAGGCTTCCGCGAGCCTGAGATGGACTTGATAGCCGGTTTCATCGGCAGTGTGCTTAGAGCGCCCACAGATGAGGAGGTAAAAGCCAGAACAACAGAGCAAGTGCTTGAACTCTGCGGGCGCTTCCCTATGCCGGGTATTATCTAAGGGGCAGCAAATTGTCTCTCGCAGGGGCAAGGCTCTGCCTTGCCCCCTGTCCTTATATACTATCTTTCATGATCAACTCCAATCCTCATATTGCCTGCAACCCGGCTTGTTGGGAGAAGGACCCCGATAACCCGGCAATCCAGTAGAGGGGAATATGGAAAACCTTTACATATCGAACCACCCGCTCATTCAGCATAAGCTTGCGCTGATGCGTAGCGTTACGACCGAGCCGAAGAAGTTCCGCGAGGTGGTACACGAGATCACAAACCTCCTCATCTACGAAGCCACTCTTGACCTTGCGACAAAGGAAGTTGAGGTGCAAACCCCTCTTGGCAGCACATCCGGCCAGATGCTTTCGCAGCGCATCGGCCTGGTGCCCATCCTGCGGGCAGGCATCGGCATGGTGGACGCTATGCTAGATATGATACCCACCGCTCAGGTGTGGCATATCGGCCTCTACCGTGACCACCGTACACTTCTGCCCGTTGAGTATTATAACAAGCTGCCTGTGCAGCCTACCGTAGATGTTTGCTTTGTCTTAGACCCGATGCTGGCGACGGCGGGCTCGGCTACGGCCACTGTGCAGGTGCTCAAAGATTGGGGAGCCAGGCAGATAAAGTACGTTGGCCTGATCGCAGCCCCGGAAGGAGTCGAGCGTCTGCACAGCGCGCACCCCGACGTGCCGATACACATAGCCGCCGTAGACAGCCACCTGAATGATAAAGGCTATATAGTTCCCGGTCTGGGTGATGCAGGCGACAGGCAGTTCGGGACATGATGCGCGGTGCGTACTGCGCGCCTCTTTAGGTACGCTATCGCTATTCCCCTCGCCTATTACGCTCTACTACACGTCACATCCCATGTGCCCTCTTGACGCTCTAGAATGGACCGGCGTCGTGCACGATTTTTTCTACGTCTATCGCGTTGCCGCCGGAGATGCCACCGCCGCTCTTGACCTTGTACACCAACCGGGCGCTATTCGAAGAAGCGGGATTCAACAGCCCCCTGTCATACTCTGTGAAGAGCTTGGTCGCGTTCCAATTCTCCAGTGTCAGGGGAGGGTCGTTCGGGCCAGGCTTAACCTGGGTTGGGAACCTCTTCTTGATCTCAGAGGTCGTGTGGTCACCCGTTGGGTCTTGCCCTGTATCTATAATGTTGAATACAGATTCTCGTGAGCGCTGAGAGGTCACAGCCGAATACTCGACACCCTTCTGCGCCCCAGCATTGAGCATGTTGGCGTCACCGTAGATCGTGCCGATGTCGGCCCCTTCACCTGTGACCACATGCACGCCTTCCTTGCAATATTTATCATGGAAGTATTTGGTAGCGCTTCCCACGTATGCATTACTCAGGAACATGTTGTATGCCGCCAGATTGAACTCGTGCGCCTCTTTGTTGTGATCCGCGTTCAGGCCTGCATCCAAACGGCTATATGCGAGTGTAGCGTTATAAGCTCCCTTGCTTTTGCCCTTCTTGTCCCTTTTAAGTACATCTATCATATTCTGGTTCAGGGACCACACTTCTTTCTTGTTCTTGAACCAGCCCTTCGTTGTCTTTGTAGCAAAGTTTTGCTCAACCAGTTTATCCATGAGCTTTCGCGCCTCACTGCTCGTCACAGGGTACTGAGAATGCTTTGAGGCTGCTTCAGGCGTCAGGTGCTTCATACTCGTTTTCTTGAATGCCGCACGCCGCCACCACATCATGAAGACTATTTCAGGCTTTGCTTGTAGGCCCACCTTGGCGGTGGCTGCCTCTACACTCTTGGCATTACCCCTGTGCATCATGTCATCCAGGGCTTGCGGGTTGGACTTCAAGTCCTGGTTGGCGACAGTGCTGGCCATGGCCCACTGCGCTTTAGCAGCGCCCGTGGTGCCCAGGTTCTTGTTATCTACGTTGGCCCACTTGACAAACTCCTGCATAACTTTGGTTTTGTCTATCAAGTGCCCGCCCGCGAAGGAGTCTTGCAAGTAGTGCTCTCCAAAGGCGTTCTTGAGCATAGCTTTGTTGGCGAGGTCGTCCGCTTTGGCCTGATCTCCCTGGAGCTTGGCTGCATGAGAAGCTTTTGCATCCGCTACTGCGCCGTCGTGATACTCTTGCCAGGCGTCCCAGCTATAGGGCGCAAAGTGGCAGGCGTTGCGCTCCAGGGCCGCGAAGTACCGCTCGCTCTGGGCTTTTCCTTCTCCCCTCTAAGTCCTACAGCCGCAGTTATATAATGTTAAAATAGATCTCCAAGAGA
>JADEYI010001005.1_pt1 | contig 25888 bp, 17 predicted proteins | sample 8542331 | NCBI WGS metagenome assembly JADEYI01 (sample SAMN16510988, study PRJNA670497) | mine drainage metagenome | isolation source: biofilm near Copperflume 1 | place: Germany: Marsberg coppermine Kilianstollen | collected 2018-02
GGCGCCGAACAGGGCCGTCACGATAATGAGGGGATCGAGCCAGGACTGGAAGTTGACGACGATGAGCAGATAGACCAGGCCGATGGCGAAGAGAAGGCCGCTAATAAGGCCGGTGGTGGAGGAGCGCATGGTGAGGATCTGGCCGCGCACGGCAATCCGCGAGCCGCGGGGCAGATGCCGGTTGGCGTCGGCGACGATCCTGTCCACCTGCCGGGCAACGGTGCGCAGGTCCGTGCCATCGACCGAGCCGTAGATGTCAATGACGGGCATGACGTTGTAGTGACTGACGGTGGAAGGCTCGGCGCCACGGTGGAAATCGGCGACATTCGACAGGATCTGGGGAGCAGCGCCGGTCGAGCCGGTGATGGGGATGTTCTCCAGGTCCTGCAGGGTGTCCATGCGGTATTGCGGGGACTGCACGGCGATGTTGTAGCTGACGCCGTTGTTCCAGTTCAACCAGAACTGCGGCGAGGTCTGGAAGCTGCCGCTGAGGGTGGTGAGGATGCTGTTGGCGACATTGGCCTGCGACATGCCGACCTGCTGCGCCTTGGTGCGGTCGACGTCGATGTTGAAGTTAGGCTCGTCGAGCGACTGCTGGATATGCAGATCGACGGCGCCGGGAACATAACGCAGTTTCGACATCATCTGTTCGGCGACCGCATGATTGGCGACCATATTGGGGCCGATGACCTGGATATCGAGGGGAGCGGGTAGGCCGAAGTTGAGGATCTGGTTCACGATGTCGGTGGGGAGGAAATAAAACGTCGAGCCGGGATAGGTGCGGGCCATTTTGGCACGCAGGGCGTGGATATAGTCCGAAGTGGGATGATGTTTCCGGTTGAGCGCGACCATGATGTCGGCGTCCCATGAACCGATGACTCCGGAGTTGCTGTAGGAGAGATTGATGCCGCTGTAAGGCACGCCGATGTTGTCGATGATCGAACCAAGCTCGGCGGCAGGGATGGTTTCGCGGATGGTCTGATCGACGCGGTCGCAGAGAGCGGCGGTGTCTTCAATGCGGGTCCCGGTGGGGGCGCGGAGATGCAGCTTGAACTGACCGGCATCGGCCTGCGGGAAAAAATCCTGGCCCAGCCAGGGATAGATGACGATGACGGAAAGAGCGCACACGGCGAAGAAGACGGCGATGAAAAGACCGCGATGGTACAGGCAGACGACGAGGAGTTCCCGATAGCCGACGCGGAGCCGTTCGAAGCGGTCTTCAAACTTCATCTGCCAGCGGACCAGCGGGTTGCGGCTGGCGCGGCGGCGGTCCAGGTCGCCTTCCTCATGGACATGCAGCAGATACTTGGCCATAGTGGGGACGACGGTGCGTGACAGGAAATAGGAGGCCAGCATGGCGAAGACGACGGCCTCTCCCAGCGGAACGAAGAGGTATTTGGCAACGCCGCCGAGGAAAAACATAGGCACGAACACGATGCAGATGGAAAGAGTGGACACGAAGGCGGGGATGGCGATCTCGGCGGCGCCGTCGAGAATCGCCTGCTCAATCTCCTTGCCCATTTCGAGGTTGCGATTGATGTTTTCAATTTCAACCGTGGCGTCGTCCACAAGAATGCCGACGGCGAGCGCGAGGCCGCCGAGGGTCATGATGTTGATGGTCTGGCCGAGGCTGCTGAGAACGATGAGCGAGACCAGGACAGAGAGCGGAATGGAGACGGCGATGATGAGCGTGCTGCGCCAACTGCCCAGAAAAACAAGAATCATGAAGGCGGTGAGGCAGGCGGCGATGAGAGCCTCGACCACGACATCGTTGATGGCGCTGCGGACGAAGATCGACTGGTCACCGAGCGGGCGGATCTTGAGCTGCGGCGGGAGGCTCATTGCGGCGCGCGGCAAAAGATGGCGGACATGGTCGACGAGATCGAGGGTGGAGACGCTGCCGGTTTTCTCAATGGTCATGAGCGCGGCGCGCTTGCCGTTGACCCGCACAATGTTGGTCTGCGGAGGAAAACCGTTGCGGACGTGAGCGACGTCGCGGACGTAGATGGTGGCGCCATCGACGGTCTTGATGGGCAGATCGTTCAGCCCTTCAATGGTGCGAGGCGCACTGTTGGTTTCCACCTGATATTCATAGGCGCCGACCTTTTCCGTTCCATTGGGGACGATCAGGTTCTGGACGCTGAAGGCGTTCACCACGTCGGCGGGCGAGAGGTGCATGGCCTGCAACTTGGCGCTGTCGATGTCCACCTGGACCTGCGGCATCTTGCCGCCATAGGGGTATGGAATCGACGCACCCTGCACGGTGGCGAGCTGGCTGCGGAGAAAGTTGTTGGCGATGTCGAAGAGCTGTTGCTGGCTCAGCCCTTTACCGGAAAGCGCCAGTTCCAGCACGGGAACGGAGGAGGCGTCGTAGGTGATGATGAGAGGCGGGAGGGTGCCAGTGGGGAAATTGCGCAAGGCGGTCTGCGAAACAGCGGTGACCTGGGCGAGGCCGGCATCGACGTTGACGCCGGGGTGGAAATAAATTTTGGTGACGGAGATGCCGGTCAGGTCCTCGGATTCGATGTGCTCGATGTTGTCAACGGTGGTGGTGACGATGCGCTCAAAAACGTTGGTGATGCGTCCTGACATCTCTTCCGGGGACAGTCCGGAGTAGTTCCAGATGACGGTGACGACGGGAATATTGACGTCTGGAAAGATGTCGGTGGGAGTGCGCAGGATGACCGTGATGCCAAGGATGACGATGAGCAGAGCGAGAACGACAAAAGTGTAGGGCCTGCGTAAAGCCAGGCGAACAATCCACATTGGGGAATCCGGTCAGGCGAAAGGCTGAACTCTGTGGTTGAGGGTGAACAGGCGCAGAGGAAACGCGCACCATTAACGTTTATCGATAATCCAAGTATACATGGGCAGACTCGTAAGAAAAATGGCACAACGCCGCCATGTACCGCCATGTAAAGATGCGGTATGGCAGAGAGCGCGCAACTTCGTTTTTTGAGAGATCCGGAGCCGGACAAGCGCAGGGAGGAGCTGCGGTTGTTTCTAGGGCCGAACGCAGCCGCGTTTCTCCCGGCCTATGACAAGATGGTGGCCGATGCGAACCGACCCGCGGGTGCGAAGCGCAAGCTGGGCTTCTACCGATATGGTTTTACCACGGCCGCTTTTTTTGTGGGGCCGGTATGGTTTTTCTACCGCAAGCTGTGGGTATGGGGCTGGTCGCTGACCGGCATCATCGTTGCGCTGGCCTGGTTGCCGCTGCCAAGCCGGACGGGGCTGCTGCTTTCGATGGCGATGGCATTGATGGCAAAACAGATTTATCTGAATCACGCGATCGTAAAGATTGCGGCGCTGCGGGAGGCCCGCGAGCCTTCGCCGGAGGAGTTGCAGGCGGCGGGTGGCGTATCGAAGACGGCGGGATGGATTGGCGGGGTGGTGTATGCGCTGATTATTCTGATTTCATTGCTGGGGATTTTGCTGGCGTTGAAGACGGGCCAGCCGCTGCCGCGCTGATGGGCCGACGGCCCAAGACTCACATCCCAGACGCGAGATGCGGGACACCCGCTCGATAATCCGCGCGGCCGCCAGGATGTTTCAGAGACGGACGGCACCCTTCAGCGTTTTTAGCCGGCAGAGCTTTTCTTCGGCACTTTAGCGCCGGACTTGCGGGCCTCGGAAAGTCCGATGGCGATGGCCTGTCTGGGATTGGTCACTTTCCTGCCCGACCCACTCTTCAACTTCCCTTGCTTGAAAGCCCTCATTTCGGTTTCTACGCTTTTGGAGGCACCGGGGCCATATTTGGTGGAGCTCGATTTTTTGGCGGCTGATTTTTTTGCGCTGGAGGATTTGGCAGAGGTACTGACTCGTTTGGCCGGCATGGTTTTTTGCTCCCTTGTAGAGTAGGAAGCCGTGAGACCCGCGTAGGGTTGCAGGACAAGCCCGCTAGGGAGTTTTCGCGCCGGCGAGCGGGCGCGGCTCCGGAGAGGTAGGCAGGCGCAGCACGCTGAGGAAGCAACTGGCGAGGATCGACTCCACGCCGATGACCATCGCGGCGCAGGAGGGGAGAGTGATGCGGAGGATGGTGGCGGGATCGAGTTCGCCGAACCCGGCGAGACGCCATATGTGCACGCCGTAGATGCCGGCGACCAGACCGGCGAGGGTGAGCGCCGCGCCAGCTATCAATCCTTTTTCCAGGGTGAAGCGCTCCAGGGTTTTTTCGATCCAGGGCCGCTTCGGCAGCAGGCCATGAGAGACGCCATAGACTTTGGCGCACACGGCGAAGACGACCGCCTGAAACCCGATCAATACGACGCCGAGCGCGTACACCAGCGTGTCCACATCGAGAGAAAAGGAACCGACGGTGCGGCGGTCGGGCAAGAGCCACGCCGTCGCGGCGATGCCGAGCAGCATCATGGCGACGCCGGGGTAGAGGAAGAGCCATCGCGGGCTATAGAGAAAAAGGAAGCGGAGGTGGCGCCAGCCGTCGCGCCAGGTGCGCAGATGCGGGGCGCGACTGCGGCCATCGGGCGAGAGCGTGGTGGGGGTCTCGGCAATCTTCATGTTCGCCAGGGTGGCCTTGACCACCATCTCGCTGGCAAACTCCATGCCGGTGCAGCGCAGGCCCATGCGCTGAAATGCGTCTTTGGACAGGCCGCGCATGCCGCAGTGGAAATCGCCGCAGTCGGCGCGAAAGATGAGGCGGCCGAGAAAGCTCAACACAGGATTGCCGAGATAGCGATGCAACGGCGGCATGGCTCCGGGTTCGATGCCGCCCTGGAAACGGTTGCCCATGACAAGGTCTGCCCCGCCGCGAAGTTTTTCGAGGAAGCGTGGGACGTGGGCGAAGTTGTAGCTGTCGTCGCCGTCGGCCATGATGAGATAGCGACCGCGCGCCGACTGGAACCCGCCGTTCAAGGCGGCGCCGTAGCCGCGTTCCGGGACCGGGACGAGCCGTGCGCCGCGTTCAATGGCGATCTGCTGCGAGCCGTCCGTGCTGCCATTGTCGGCAACGATCACTTCGCCGTCGATACCGGCTTCATTGAGAATGGCCTGTGCTTTATCGACACATATGCCGATGGTTTCCGCCTCGTTGAGGCAGGGCATGACGATGGAAAGCTCGCAGGGCAGCGGAAAGGAGCTCATGCGGCCAGGCTCCGATGCCCGTCGAGAAAAAGCGGAAACGCGGCGGACACTTTCCACATATGACTACTTTCCATTTTTTGCATCATAACTAATTCTAATGTCAAAAAAAATCAAGAACATTCTCATTTATCACGAAACTTAAGTCACATTTGAGGGTAATATAAGCGGAATTATTAGACGTAAATCCTAAAAATATCTGGTTTGCAGAACACTCAGGAGCGAACACTCAATGGAGCATTTCCGGGGACGGCTTTGTGCATTTTCTCTACTTATCGTGCTAGCGGGCTGCGGATCGGGAAGCAAGACCGCCGTGACCACCACATCGGCTACTTTAAGCAGCACGTCGTTCGACTTTGGAGATGACCTGGTGAACAATCCGGTCACGCAGACAGCGGTGACGGTGACGAACACCGGCACCATTCCGCTACAACTGAGTCCGGCGGTGACCGGGACACCAGGGTATTCGATTGTCGCGGCACAGTCCTGCGGCGCGCAACTGGCGGCCGGCGCGAGCTGTCCGGTGGTTGTGACGTATCTGCCGACGGTGGCCTCGGCGCCCGCGTCCCAGACGGCGATGCTTAACCTGAATTTTGCAAATGCGGTCGCTGGAACACCGGCGACGGTGGGCCTGACGGGGATCTCCGGAGCGCTGACGCAGGGGACGGTGACGGCCACGGCGAACCCACTGGTGGCGCAGTACACGATCACGCCGCCATTTGCCGGAACGGTGACGATCAGTTTTGGCCCGACGACAAGCTATGGGCTACAGACATGGGGCCAGACGACTCCGAGCGGCGGCGGACCGGTGAGCATCTACGTGGCCGGCATGACGGCGAAAACGGCGTACCACATGCGGGCCTCCGTGGCTTTTGCGAACGGGCTGTCGGCGAACGATGCCGATCATACTTTCACGACCGGAACTGCTGTCATCAATACCCCCGCAGTGCCGTTTACGCCCACGTTGACGGCGACAACCACAACCGGGACGACGCCGCAGGCCGGAATCGAAATCATCAATTCCCTGCCGAGCGGGCCGCCCACCAGCGGCGTATATGCAACGGACCTGAACGGCAATGTAATTTGGAACTATCCTTTTCCGGACGCGATGAGCACGAGTTTCATCCAGGGGCTGAAGCAGTTGCCGAACGGAGACTTTGTGATCGTCATCGGGGCAAATTCCGAGGTCCCGCTGCAGGGGGGGATACCGGCGGGAACGTTGATCGCGGTTCGGGAGATCGATCTGGCTGGAAATACAGTCCGGCAGATTACGCTTGCACAACTGAACGCGGCCCTGGCGACGGCAGGATTCAACGTGAGCCTGCTGGATTTCCATCATGATGTCGAAGTGCTGCCAAACGGCCACTGGCTGATCCTCGCCAACACCATGAAATCCGTGACGTTGACCGGAGCCAGCAGCCCGACGAACGTTCTGGGGGATGTGGTGGTGGACCTGGACACCAATCTGAACCCGGTGTTTGTGTGGAATGAGTTTGACCATCTGGATGTGAATCGTCATCCGTACATGTTTCCGGACTGGACGCATTCCAACGCGATCATCTATTCCTCTGATGACGGCAATTTCACAGTATCGATTCGCCACCAGAACTGGCTGGTGAAGGTAAATTATGCCAATGGCACCGGTGACGGTTCCATCATCTGGAGACTGGGTGAAGGCGGCGATTTCACGCTGCAAGGCGGAACAGACCCGACCGACTGGTTCTATGCGCAACACGGGCCGTCCTATTTCAGCACCGGCAATGCGGGCATTTTCTCGCTGGGTTTGATGGACAACGGCAACGATCGGGAATTTCCCGCCGGCGTAACCTGCGGCGCAGCCGGAGCGCCCGCCTGTTTTTACAGCACCGTACCCGTGATGCAGATCAACGAGTCCACAAAAACCGCAAACCTGACATTTCACCAGATCGTACCGACAAATCTATACAACTCATTCGGAGGAAATGCTGAGCAGCTACAGAATGGCAACGTCGAGTACGACTTATGCGGAGAAATAACGGGCACCAATTCAGATGTATTTGAAGTTACGCAGACAAGCAGTCCGCAGACGGTGTGGCACTTGCGGTCCTCTGGAACGCAGTTATTCCGCGCCTATCGAATACCGAGCCTGTATCCGGGAGTGACCTGGTAGCGCTAAGGGGAACCAACCTCATCAGCTTAGCCGCCCTGGAACATACGGCACCTGCCATGAGGTGAACCTAATTCAGGAAACACGTTTTCGAGCATTTCGGCGGGGGCTAAAGCCGATACGAAATCCGCCGGCAGGATCGAACGCGGTCACAAGCGTTGATCGATTGCATGATCTATACATGTATCTTTGATTCTGCGGCTGCCGGTTACGCGTATGTCCTTGCAGTTCTTCAACGCAAAAGCGGCTTCGTGTCCTTTCGGCACGCTGAGCCGGAAGAAATCCGCGTCATCGACATCTTCCATCCATATGACAGGTCTGGCGTCCGGCTTTTGAAGCGCAATTTCCACACAGGTAAACTCGATATTTTTAACGTGTCTGATGAAGAAGCCGCAGGCCGGCAATGGACCGAACATCTTAGGATCCGGATAGGCCGTTTCTTTTTCAGGCGGAACCAGGCTGGCCATTTGCGGAGTCCCGTCACCCCGATTCTCCAAATAGATGTTGTTGATTTTTATGTCTTCAATTGGATGACCTGGAATACCGCAAACCTGGGCAGCAAACTGCGATGCCGAGTTGTAGCTTACAACGTCGCTGATGATGATCCGTTTCAACGTGCCGACAGAGATGCCAGGAGGGCCTTTTAATCGGCTGCCCAGGCGCAGGAATATCGGTGTGTTGGTCACATTGCGCATGGTAATTCCAGTAATGGTGACGTCTTCCAACTGGCCCCCGTCCACACATTCCAGGGCAAGTCCGCGGCAAGTATCGAACACGCAAGCCGAGATGGTGATGTTTTTGAAGCCGCCGTTCGATGAGGTGCCTAACTTAATTCTCCCGGTGGGGATGCCGTTGGCGCCCCCGGGTTGAAACTTTTTCCAGCTGCCATTGAGCAAGGCGCCCATCTCATAGGCACCCGTTAAATAGCAGTCCGAGATAGTGACGTTTTCCGTTGCGCGAGCGTAGCCCAAAGAAAAGGAACTCTTCAGGCAAATGCCGTCGTCCCAGGGAGAATTGACGCTGCAATTCGACACGCGCACGTTGCGGCAACAGTCAATATTCATGCCATCGCGATTGGTGTCGATCTTGAGGTTATCGATCGTAAGGTTATCGACGCCAGTCATCAGGATTCCCATGTGGCCACCCTGCAGGATGGAGAAATCGCGCAGGAGGACGTTGTGGCAATTCTTGAGCGCAAGCGCTTTATTGGCGACTCCGGGCAATTCCGCCCGGGGCAGGCCGAGGTCGCGGAGACTGCGACCTTTGCCACCGCGGCTGAGATTCTTTCCCCAGATAAGACCTGGCCCGCAGATGGAGACGTCCTGAATGTTCTCTCCCCATATCAGGCTGTTGTGCCAATGGTTGTGCCCATAGTCCTGATATGGTTCCCACGGAGCGTTGGATTCAGCCGGATCATACCCCCCGCTGCTGGTTCCTTCTAAAGGAACAGCGGCGGAAAGGATGATCGCGCCTTGATCCAGATACAGCGTTACGTGACTTTTAAGGCGGATGGAATAAGAAAGATATGTACCGGCCGGAAAATGGACGGCGCCGCCACCCGATGCCGCCGCCGCTTCAATTGCCTTATTGATCGCCGGCGTATCAACAGTTCTGCCGTCTCCCGCCGCACCAAAGTGCTTCACGTTGAAAAGAACGCTTGTGCCGTTCAGCGACTGCCGGGTGGAGGCAGATGAGGCAGCGGCATACGGTACGGCCAGGGCACCGGTCAGGCCGTTTGCCGTAAATTTCATGAACTCTCTGCGCAATATTTTCACGTATTCCCGCCCGTCAAAAAAAGTACGCTCAAAATTGTAGCTTCAGGGCCAGTTGAATTTCCCTGCCAGCTTGGGCTGTGGTGATGGTGGGGCCCTGGGGAAGATCCACTTCACCATCCGGAGGGCCGAAGTTAGGAGTATTCAGCGCATTGAAAAACTCCGCCCGGAATTCGAGTTGAGAGCGTTGCGTTACCGGGAAGAACTTCCCAATCTTCAGGTCAAGATTGCGGGTTCCCGGAGAGGAGAGAATATTTCTTCCTGAATCCCCGTAGGTGTAATTCGGCTGGACGGGGAAGTCAGCGACATTGAACCATTTCTGAATGCTTCGCTGGCCGCCGGAAAGCGAGCCATCTCCGATTCGATTGGGACGATTCGTGGTACCGGTCTGAGCAATGTCGGTACTGAGATACGGGGTGAACGGCGGGCCACTATGAAGGGTCAGGATCCCCGACAACTGCCATCCACCCAGCAGATAGTTTGTCCATCCGTTCCTGTCCAGAAATCTTCTGCCCTGCCCGACAGGCAAATCGTAGACGGCGCTGGTCACGAAATAGTTCCGTATATCGAACACGGAATTACCTCGTTCCGCCTGTAAGTTGTAGTTGTTCTGAATCCCCTGCCCCGCCACGCTATTGAGGTTCTCCACATCGTTGTCGATGGCGTGCGACCGGGTGTAAGCGCCGAGGATCATAAAGCCGTTCGCAAATTTTCTTTCCAGCTTGGCGGTGAGCGCGCTGTAGTTTGCATTTCCGACGGGAGCATTCAGAGAAATATTGTTGAACTGCGGATGCGGCTCGCGGGGATAAGGGGATCCGGGGCCGGGCTGCGGCTGGTTCGTGTCGACGGAGATGATCAGGTGGCGAGTCCCTGAGCCGAGGTACGACAGTGTCAATACGGAGTTCTGCCCGAGCTGCTGTTCAACATCCGCGAAGTACTGCATTGCATATTGTGTGGGTAGATAGCGATCGGCAATGTCCACGGAGACCAATGCGGGCACAACGCCGGTGTTGTAGTCGATGATGGGAAATCCATTGGCAAGCACAATGCCTGGATTTGTCAGCTGGTCTCCCTTGAAGGTGAACGCGTCGAAGTCCGGAGATTGATTGAAGAATCCGCCTGCCGTATCCTGGAGCCCGTCCGGTTGACCGTAAACGATGCCGAATCCGGAGCGGACGACTGTTCCGGGCCTGACCTGGTAGGAGAAGCCAAGCCGAGGCGCGAAGTTTTTCCAGTCCTGGTTGCAACCGCAGTCACGCAAACCCTTCGGATATTTCACCTGGTAGACCTGGCTTCCGGGCGTGAAAGTAAAGATATCGACCTGCGAGTGACCGTAAGTGGGCCGCCCGAAAAGATCCCACCGAACGCCCAGGTTCACCGTAAGCGGTGCTGCGACGTGCCAATTGTCCTGGAAGTATGCGGAGTAATTCAGGTCGGTGATTGTCTCGCCGGCAAGATTGCTTACCTTCGCTGTCTGTGCATCTCCCAATAGAAAGTCGGCAATCGAACTTCCTGTGGTGGCGCGATTGGCCGGGTCTTGCGTGTATGAACCAGTAAAAGACAGGGCACCGCGCGAGGACTTCGAAGTGAGCCGGGCAACCTGCTCGCCGAGAAAGCTGACTCCTGTGCTGATTGTGTGACGGCCATGAGTAATTAAAACTTTGTCGGAAAGCTGGACGATGCTTAGATCATTGCGGTTTGGGTTCGCCTGCTTGCTTCCCAGGTTGGCGAATCCGTTAAAGCTGAGCGCCGCCAGACCGGTCTGGTTGTATGCCCCGAAGTCGTTCAAGCCTTTAATGCCGTACTGCGCATTCTCATTTTGTGCGGCAGGGATTCCCAGCACCGTGCTGAGATCGGAGTATCCCACCACAAGATCGTTGAAAATAGCCGGAGAGATTGTGGCGTTGAAATCGGCCACCGCGCTGTTTGCGCTGGACTGGAGGGTAGTCCAGGCGGCGCCATCGGCCGGCAGGGGCAGCGGGCCGCCGCTGGTGATGTTTTCCCCGCGATGGCTATAGCGCACGTACCCACGATAGCGCTCGCTGAACGATTGATCGACGCGGGTGTCGATCTCAGTCGGAGTGTCCGTCGATGGGGAGTCGAAATAATAGTTGTTGACCGAACCGGGCAGATTCGGCGCGGGAAAAAGGCTGGCTATTTTCGCCGCAACCTTATCGATACGGTTTGGCAGGATCTGGTTTCCAGGAAAAGCCGTGCGTTTTTTGCCTTTCGTCGTCGCCGGATCGAAGATCGTTGGACCGCCGGCAAAATTTCCATTCAGCTCCGCGGGCAGCGGGAGGGTGGAAATGGTAGGGTTACCCTGGCTGATTCGGGTACCGTCATAGCTGGCAAAAAAGAAAGTGCGATCTCTACGGATTGGGCCACCCAATGTACCGCCAAACTCGTTGCGATGGAACGGCGGCACGGGCTGACCAAAAGAAAAATAATTCGCTGCGTCCAGTTTGTTGTTGCGGAAGAACTCATACAGGTCTCCATGAAACCCGTTCGTTCCTGATTTGGTAGAGACAATCACTGTTCCGCCCATGCGAAACCCATATTCCGCCGAGTTGTTGTCCGTGACCACTCTGAATTCCCGGACCGCATCGACAGATGGCGTGACGAGCTGCGAGGCATACCCCAGTTCTCCGCCGGACGAAGTCGAACTATTGTCTACACCGTCGAGAAGGACCCGCATCTGATAGCCATGCTGGCCGAGGGCGCTAAAGCCGCCCGTCCCCTGCACTCTGCTTCCGGTTGCGGGCGCGACTCCTACGGTCAACAAGGACAACTGTAGATAATTGCGTCCGTTCAGCGGAAGTCCGACAACATCGCGGTTGGGAATTACCTGACCGACTGTCGAGTCGTCGGTATGCAGAAGCACTCCGGTACCGCTCACCCGCACGGTCTGGGCTACACCGCCAATTTCGAGGGCGAAATTCTGCCGTGCGGTCTGCTCCACTTCCAGTTTGATTCTGGGGCGGATCTCGGTTTTGAAGCCAGCAGCTTCCACCTTGACCTGATACGAACCAGGGTTCAGTTCGGGGACCGTATAGGCGCCGGCATTGTTCGTTTTCACGGATTGGGCGGTGCCCTGCCTGATGTCTGTCACCGTCACATTTGCATTGGCAACCGCCGCGCCAGAAGGGTCAGAGATATTTCCCGTGAGCGTGGCGCGTCCAGTCTGGGCGATCGCGGTGGAAGAAAAGAACACCGTCAGACACAAAACAGTTATCGAGAGCCGTCGCATATACTCGTCCTTTTTTCTTTTCCGGCGGCCTTTGACATGCGATCCACCAAAGTAGTTTGCAGCCCCGCCTATTTTCCGGATTTTTGAAAGTTCATTTAAGATTTGTAGACGTTTAGTCATATAGATGTTTTAAGCGCGTCTAATTTGAACCCCTTGAATAATGAAAAGTCAAGATTTTTTTTAGCTCAGCAGGCTGGCAGGCATCCGGCGATGAAAGGCGACAGCTACCGTCTCAAGCGCAGCCGCTGCATCCGGAGCGGGCAAATCAATCAGGTAATGGCGCAGTTCGACCATTGGGCAGGCGGCACAAATCCCGGATGACGTTTCGACGACACATCGATATTTCCCGGGGGATGCAATTCGCGCCAGACTTTCAAGCGTTGCCGGAGATCGTGAACGATATCGACATGCGAATCCGCGAGATTGTTTTTCTCATACGGATCTTCATTTATACGGAAGAGAAAAGTGTTCTCAGAATTGTCCACCTGATTTTGCTCGGTAATAAGTTTCCACTCGTTGTGAAAAATGGCATGTCGCCAGTACCCTCGTTCACCGACGGCGAACATCAAGTCCTCTCGTGGCAATGTCTGCCCGCTCGTCAGGCAGCTCCACATATCGCGCCCGTCGAACGGAAGCGTGTTTCCGGCACGGACACCGGTGGCCGCAGCCAGAGTGGGAAATATATCCAGATTCGTCAACACCTGGGAGCTGCGCGTCCCTCCGGGTAGAATGCCGGGACAATGCAGGAAGGCCGGCACTCGTATACCACCTTCGAACACGGTGCTTTTGCCGGCGCGCAAGGGAAGGTTGACGGCTCCCTTCAACGTCTGTCCACCATTGTCGCTGTGAAACAAGAGCAGCGTGTTCGTCCCCGCTCCGGAACTTTCGAGCGCCTGCCGGATGCGGCCAATGGCCGAGTCCAGCGCCGTCACCATAGCGGCATAGGTACGGCGCTTGGGGTCGGCAATCGATGAGTAGCTTTGTACAAGTTCATCCGGCGCCATCAAAGGCTGATGCGGGGCATTGAAAGGCAGGTACAGAAAAAAAGGCCGCTTGCGGTCGCGCCCTTCAATCAGCCTGACGGCCTCATCAGCAAACAGGTCCGTAGAGTAGCCCTTTTCGATGACTGTCTTGCCGTTACGCTGCCAATCGACTCCTTCGTTCTGGCCGAAACTTTCTCTGGTGTGCTTGTAATAGTCGATTTCTCCGGTGACAAAGCCGTAGAAATGATCGAAGCCACGAGTGTTTGGCGTGAGCCTGACATTCCAATGGCCCAGGTGCCATTTGCCGACCAGCCAAGTCTGATACCCGGCACCTCGAAATGCTTCCGGAAGCATGGGTTCATCCTGGGGAATGCCATGCGTGTCCCAGGGCCGCACCACGGAATAAATCATTCCATAGCGCATGGGAGAACGACCGGTGAGTAAACACGCCCTGGAAGGCGAACAGACCGGACAACCGTAGAATCGATCCAGCTCCACGCCTTCGCGGACAAGGCCGTCGATATGCGGAGTCCTGATTTGTGAAAGCGCATGATATCCGACATCCGCCCAGCCCAGATCGTCGGCCACTATATATACAACATTGAGCGGAGCTTGACTGGATGCGGCCGATTCACGATGTTGAAAAGCACCCGTGCCGGTAGCCGGCGGATGCTGCGTTCGAGCAGATGCGGACCGTTTACCGAAAAGAGAAAGGCCCAAGGCGGCGGCCCCCGCAAACCACTCTCGCCGAGTGATTCCGTTTCTTTCCCCTGAATTTTCTGACATGCGGGCCTCCTGATCTCGATTTTCCCAATCCTGAAACTTTTGCCGGTAGAGGATACAAGCGGCTCACATCCGGCGTAAATATTTTGGGGGGTTGATTTTTTCCGGCTTCATTCCCGGCAGCGTCCAGGGCAATACCCCGACCCGTTTTGCCCAGCTCTCATACATCGCCGCCATGTGCTGAACTCGATCCGGATGAGCATCGACCAGATTCACAAGCTCAGTGCGGTCCGCCGTCATGTCATGTAGCTCCCAATATTCCGGATAGCTGGAGACCAGCTTCCAGCTTCCTTCCCGGACGGCGCTGTTGCCCTGATGCTCCCAATAAATCGCGCTGTGTCCCGCTCTCTGCCTGCCTTCCAGCACGGGCACGAGGCTCTTCCCTTCCAGCGGGATGATCTGCCGGCCCTGGTAGATCTTCGGATACTCGACACCAGCCAGATCGATGCAGGTGGCAAGCACATCCATCACATGGCCAGTCTGTTGCGTCCAGCCGCCACGGCTCTTGATCACGGCGGGCCAACGCGCGATGAGCGGGGTGGAAATTCCGCCTTCATGGGCAAAATGCTTGTAGTACCTGAATGGAGTATTGCTGAGGTTCGCCCAAGGGAGGCCGTAGCTCTGGTAGGTGTCGACCGGGCCAGGCAACACCGCCGGATTGTTGCCGAGCCGGACTTGCTGTCCCGCAAGAGTTTCATGGGGAATGGAAGCACGTCCGCTCACGGCAGGACTCAGCTCCTCGAGATTGCCGCCATTGTCCGAGAGAAACAAGATCAGCGTGTTTTGCTCAATGCCAAGCTGCTGGATTCTGGAGACGATCTGCCCTACGCCGCTATCCATGCGCGCGATCTGCGCCGCGTAGACGGCCATTCTGTGCGCCTCCCACTCTTTATAAGGCGCTTCCTCCCACGGAGGAACCCTGGAGTCGCGGGGTGAAAGCGCCCACCGCTTGTCGATCAGACCCATCTGGACCATGCGGGCATATCGAGCGGCCCGGCCTTTGTCCCAGCCGCCAACGTAGGCGTTCTTATATTTTTCAATGTCCGCGGGAAGCGCCTGCAGAGGATAGTGCGGGGCCGTATAAGCAACATAAAGAAAGAACGGAGAGTCCGCGCGCGCATGGGAATCCATGAACCCCAGAGCATTTTCCGTGATTGCGTCCGTATAGTAAAAGCCTTGCGCAGGCGGCGTGATCGGCGTGTTGCCCTGGGTCAACGTGAATGGTTCGAAATAACTGCCGGCGCCGTTGATGGTGCCGAAGAAATGTCCGAACCCGCGCTGAAGGGGCCAGTTGTGCTTGGATTTCAGGTCGGGCGGAGTCAGGTGCCATTTGCCGCATATGCCAGTCTGATAACCTGCAAGACCGAGCGCTTCGGCGATGGTGACACAGTTTTGGCTGAGGTCGCCCATATAGCCCGGGAAATGATAATCGCGGAGCATCAGTCCCATGCCGACCTGATGCGGATACAGGCCCGTCATCAGCGATGCGCGGGTGGGGCAGCAGCGGCCACAGTTATAGAACTGGCTGAAGCGGAGCCCCCCGGCGGCCAGCGCATCGATATGCGGAGTGGCTATTTCAGAGCCGTAACAGCCGATGTCAGAGAAGCCCATATCATCCGCCATGATCAGGACGATATTCGGGCGGCTACCGGAGGAATCGACCGTGCTTGCAGCCGATAGGATTGCCGGGGAGGCCATCGACGCGCAGGCAACTGTAGCGCTATCTCTAACGAATTTTCGACGACTGTACGTTGTCATTAGCTTTGTCCCTTATATTGGACGGTTTAAACAGCCGATACGATAGAACGCATTGTCTGCCTTACGGATAGAGTTTCGCCGACGCGATCGCAGGTTCAGCCTCACCCGATGCCACAATCATGTTGAGCAGCTCTTCACGCAATTGAACGGCGGACTCTTTAAATTGCTGCCTCCCCGCAAGATTCACAAGTTGGGCCGGGTCGCCGTAGTTGTTGTACATCTGATATTCCTGATAGTGCATGCTCGAAGAAACCGTATGCCCGTCTGCGTCAGGATCGGCGACGCAGTATGTCCACTCCCCGGTCCGAATGGCGCGGCCGACCATCGACTCGCTGATTTGGATGAGGGCCTGATTTTTATGGTCTATGCGTGCCTGTGGGTCATGGATCAATGGCAATAGGCTCTTACCCTTCATCGATTGCGGGACTGCTACGCCAGCCGCGTCGAGCAGCGTGGGCGTCATGTCGATGTTGCCGACAATTTCCGGAAGGGACAACGAGTGATTCAAGCCTGGCCCCTGCGCGATAAACGGAACCCGGATCGAGCTGTCATGCGGACTGCGCTTGTATTCGGCATTGCGAGTTCTGAATTGGCAGCCGTGATCGCTGCTGAATAAAAAGATAGTGTTATCGAGCTGATTCTGCTCTTCGAGCGTTTGCAGGATTATGCCGACAGATTCGTCGATCTTCTCGATGCAGCCGTAATAATCGGGCAATTGCGCCTGCCAGTCGCCCGGCAAATGCAACAGATCGGATGGCACGAACGGATTCTGATAACGCTGCGCATAACCGTTCGGAGCGACAAACCTGTTTTCATTATTTTGAAAGTGCGGTTCAAGCTGCGAAATAAATAGCAGGAACGGCTTCTCCTGAGGCTGCTTTAAAAAGCGGACAGCACGATCGGTGAGGAAATCTACACGGTACTGGTCTTCAAAGTTTATTGGGCTACCCTGCGCGTCCCAAATTGTTCCTTTGTAGGGGTGCGAGGTGCGCTCCAACTCATTCGCGCCCTCCCAGAAGTCGAGAAAGCCGCCTCGATATTGCGGCGGGACATACCCGCTTCCCAGGTTCCTGGCCCTGTCGACAGGAGCCAAATGCCACTTGCCGACAAAGTTTGCCGTGTACCCCTCATTTCTCAAGACAGTCGCGAGGGTAGGAAGGTCCTGGTTCAGCTTGAGATCCAGCTTCCACATGCCGGTTTCGGTCGCGTAGCGCCCAGTCATCATACAGGCGCGCGACGGCGAGCAAAGCGGCTGATTCGTCACGGCGCCAGTAAACGCCACTCCTCGTTCAACGATTTTATTGAGGTTGGGCGTCTTTACAGATGGATTCAATCCATAAGCGCCGATGAAGTCCCACCGCATTTGATCGGCGACATAAAGAACTACATTCGGTTTACGTGGGCGACGGCTATTTACTGAGGCGTTCGCGGAAGTTTCAGCTGTAGAAATAGCGCCAGAAATTCCGCCAAGCGCAGCGATTGAAGCCACACCCTTCACGAATTCACGTCGGCTTGTCGGCCCGATCGATTCAGAATCCTGTTCCGGACGCGTTTGATTTTCCGTCATGGGATTTTCGACTCCAATTCTTGCCAGCCTGCTATTTTGAAGGGCTGATTCTTAACCTGGCAACATGCGCGCTGTTGGCCGCAATGGTAAGCGACAGCAGGTGGTCGGCATCATCATACGATTGCTTTGTGATTTTGCCTGCCAGAGCTGTAGCCTGCGGCTCTCGCGGCGAATAAAGCGCGATGGTTTTGTCCTTTTCGTTCTTAGCAAATCTCACGGTGACTCTTAGCACGCCGTTATCGGAAAATTCCGCGATACGACTGCGGCCCGCTGTCACGAACTGTTTCGTATCGCCAAGAAAGGCCATGCCTGAAGGCCCGACCGGTGAGATGACCGCGTATCCCCATCCGTCCTGAAATGGAATCCTGTAGCTGGCGGGCGCAGCCAGCAACTTTCCCAGCCCGGTGCGCCAGTCGTAGGCGTACACCTGGCCGGTAAAGCCCGTCTCGGACAATTGCAACGACGCAGATTTCTCGTTGTTTCTTGCATACGCGAACACATATGCGATTCGAGTTTTCCCAAACTCGGTCCACGTACTAGCTACCATAGGCGAGGGTACATTCCGCGCGTCGCTGAGATACATGCGATCGAGCGGACGTATGGTCACATCCGGTTTCACGATGACACCATCTGCTCGAACGGCGTGCAGCAAGTCTTGCGGGTCGATTTCCTGGAGCGAGTCGCCCACGCCGACCGGCCCCGCCGATAACGTGGCCATCACCAGGTTCGCTTGTTCTCCACTGCGAAACACATCCGTCCACGGCCAAATGCCCAATGCACTGGCCAGCCGGGAATCGTAAAGGAACATATCCCAGTCCTTGCGATAGAAGCGGTCATGGCTGGTTCGGATTGTTGTGAGGTTTTCATAGCGCGCACCCTGCATAAAGTCAGCAGGTAAAGCCATGCAGTATTGCATGGTCAGTCCATACCGCCGCATGGCATCGGCCATACTGTGGTGGAACTGTTCTGGATCGGTGAGGTTGATGGCCGTCTTCGCATAGCGGCTAAGCCAGTCCTGCTCATACGTAACCACATTTGCGGCATGAAGCCAGGCGGCGGTCTTCAGCCAATAGCCGGGATCGATGATGACATTCCCCGACATCTTATATTCCCTGCGATAGGGACTCCATTGATCGACCCATCTGCCGTGAGTTATGAGAGGCAGATCCACAGCGCGCGAAAACGCTTTGAGACCATTGGGAAATACATCTCTGTCTGCCTCATAGAGATACTCACCGCCTACTCCATTTGTCCATTTTCTGCGGTGCCAGTCCGCGGTCTTACCCTTTGGGTAAAACCAGCTATCGATCTGCATGCTGCCGAGTGGAACGCCGAGTTGAATAAACTTTTCTTTTACCGCAACAAGCGTGCCAGTGTAGCCCATCTGCGGCTCAAAATTATAAAAATAGGCGGACCCGTGGTCCGTCCAATAACTCAGTTTGCGGAGCAGGACACCAGCGTCGTTGGCGGGCGGTTTGCGCCCGGCCGCTTTTTGCATCGCTTGTCCCCATGCTTCAAATGTCGAGTTGATTCCAGAGCCGAGCACAAAGAGCGTCTTGTGTGAGAAGCCTGAGGGTAATTCGGCGACCTGATGTGTTATGCCACTCGATAACCCAGCGGACTGAGACTCCATATCGGTCACATAAAAGTGGTCTGCCGGTGAAATCAGCAGCGTGTGCGACTGGTCATCGAACAATGCCCACGGCCCTTGAGGGCCGAGATAATTAAATTTGTACTCGGCAAATGAGGTAGGTTGAAAACCGAGACGGTGAAGATCGGCTGGACCTGAGCTGAAGTCCGGGAACGCACCCTGGTTTTTGCCAGCGCGCAGCATGGTCATGTCGAATTGCAGGATCGGGTGACGATCATACATGCGGATGCTACCCTGCCGAGCGCCGCTGGAAGAATAAGCAAAAATCAGTTCGTGATAGGAGCCGATGTTATCGACACCGTTGGTTCCATGAATATGCGTTGCCGGCACGCCGAGGCTACCGCGGAACTGCCACCCGTATTGACTTGCTTCTATTCGATAGTTTCCGTTCGGGGACACGCCTACCTGGAAGAACTTGTTCTGCATTGCCATTTTTTGTGCCGAAGCTAAAGAGGCAAAAAACAAAAGGAATGCAGGAAAGATCGTTTTCCGATGGAAATCATTCATCCGCATGGTTTTTCGGGATCCGTTTTTCTATATCTTTGGTTCTCGGCTCACGTGCAACAAGCTATCCACCTAAGCAAAACAGGCATTTCTCCATTCAGCTCACCGGTTAGAGTGCTGCCACTCAACTGAAACGGTTTGGAGACGGAATTCTCGACTACTGTTATCGCCAAAAAAGACTACCATTCATCATCTAAATGTGCAAACATATATATGACTGAGGGGTTCTGAGAATGATCGCAAACGACCCAAGGCTTGTAAGGTATCAGCAGCTTCGAGATGAGTTCGCGCTTAAGATAGCGAATCAGGACTGGCGGCCAGGAGAAGCAATTCCAGCCCAGGACGATCTCGCCAAAACATACGGTCTAGCCATCGGTACCGTAAGAAAAGCCATCGATGTTCTCGTGGCTGAGGGCATGCTCGAACGTTTTCAGGGCCGCGGCACATTCGTGCGACGCGCAAAATTCGATGGTTCACTGTTTCGCTTCTTTCGCTTCCAGACGAGGTCCGGAGAGCGCAAAATTCCGACCAGCCATATCCTCAATCGGGAAACTGTAGAAGCACCCCCATCCGTCATCGCAGCTTTGCGCCTCAAAGGCCGCGTGAAAGTCATCCATATGTCGCGGCTGCGCGTAATCGAAGAAGAGCCCCTGCTAGTCGAAGATATCTGGCTTCCGTATGAAAAATTCGCCAATTTCATGTCGTTGTCAATAGAACAGATCGGCGATCTGCTTTACCCAGCATATGAGGAGCACTGCGGCCAGGTTGTGGCCTCCGCCAGCGAAACACTCACGGTTGAAGGAGTGAATCATGCCGACGCGAAGCAACTGCGTTTGCGGCTTGGCACGCCAATCGTAGTAATTGAACGTGTCGCGTTCGGTTACGACCAGGAGCCGTTGGAGTGGAGGTGTTCCCGGGGACCCGCCAATCACTTTTATTACCATGTCGATATTCGCTGACAACATAAGTTTTCGAACCAGCACCAATCAAGGAAACAAAAATGTTCGCTTGGTACAAGGGGATCTCCGGCAATGAGCGGCGTACATTCTGGGCCTGTTACGGCGGGTGGACGCTGGATGCGCTGGACACCCAGATGTTCAGCCTCGTCATTCCGGCGATCATAGCAACCTGGGGCATCAGCAAGACCGCTGCCGGCTCGGCCATGAGCATTTCCCTATTAGCATCCTCCTTGGGCGGATGGATCATTGGCGCCCTGGCCGATTCCTTTGGGCGCGTCCGCATTCTACAACTGACGATCTTGTGTTTCTCCGTCTTCACCTTTCTGTCCGCATTCGCGCAGACGCTGCCTCAGCTTCTTGTCATCCGAGCCATGCAGGGTTTTGGATTCGGCGGTGAATGGACAGTAGGGACGGTGCTGATTGCCGAAACGGTACGTTCCGAACATCGGGGCAGGGTGATGGGAACGTTACAGAGCGGGTGGGCCGTCGGCTGGGGACTTTCGGTACTGCTCTACGGAATTGTTTTTTCCTGCGTCCCGCCGCAAACTGCCTGGCGCGTGCTGTTTGCGCTTGGCCTTCTGCCATCCTTACTGGTGGTTTACATCCAGCGTTCCATTCGGGAGCCCGTCCGTCAGCCGAAGCCTGAAATAGTGACAGATAAAGTGGGCAGCTTCGCGTTGCTTAAGATATTCGCGCCGAAGACCCTGCGCATCACCTTAATTGGAGGGGCGATCGGATTCGGCGCGCATGGGGGCTATTACGCTCTTACTACATGGCTGCCGGCATATCTCAAGATTGAGAGACACATTTCAGTTCTTGGCACAAGCGGGTACCTGGCGGTCATTATTATTGCTTTCTGGTGCGGCTGCATCGCCGCCGCGTATTTTCTTGATCTGCTGGGACGGCGCAAAACCATTTTGTTTTTTTCCATTTGTTGCACGGGAACTGTTGCCACCTACCTGCTGCTTCATGTAACGAACTTACAGATGCTCTTACTGGGCTTTCCGCTGGGATTCTTTTCAGCCGGCATTCCGGCAAGTATGGGTGCACTATTCAGTGAAATATTTCCCGCGGGGGTGCGCGGCACCGGAGTTGGCTTTTGCTATAACTTCGGACGGCTACTGTCCGCCGGCCTGCCGGCTTTGGTTGGAAAAATAAGCGCCGGGGCAAGTCTAGGTTTCGCTATCGGAATAACCGCAGTGTCGGCATACTCGCTTGTCGTGCTGGCAGTTTTTTTTCTGCCTGAAACCGGGCAGCAGGCGCTTCGACCTTGATTATCGAACAAAGAATCCGTTCGATTGTTTTGTCGCAAGAGCATAGAGGGATCTTATCAATGGTAACCAGACGATGGTTCAACATCTCATTGGCCGGGGCTTTGATTGCCGCTGTTTCACCTGAATGGGGAAATGCTATGCCAGCGAACGCGAAGTGGAAGATCGATACGCACGCTCATATTTTCACCCAAGGGCTGAAACTAGCACCCGTGCATCGATATTTGCCAGATTACGATGCGCCGCTTGAAACATACTTGAGCTTATTACGAAAATTCAGCTTTACGAATGGCGTGCTCATCCAACCTAGCTTCTTAGGTACCGATAACAGCTACCTGATGGCTGCTCTGAAGGCGCATCCGAATCTCTTACGCGGCATCGCAGTCATCGATCCAACCAGAGACGCGGAGAAACTGGAAGAGATGAGTGAAGAGGGCTGCGTCGGCATTCGACTCAATTTATTCGGATTTCCGGATCCGGAATTGACTGCTCCTGCATGGAAACGTGTCCTTGCAAAAATCCGCAATCTGGACTGGCAGGTTGAGATACATGCGGAGGCCCGGCGTCTGCCGGAAATCATCAATCCACTGCTGGACGCGGGAGTGAAGGTCGCTGTGGATCATTTCGGCCGTCCATCCTCAAAACTCGGCGTCGACGATCCGGGCTTCCAATATCTTCTCTCTGCCGCGGAAAGCCGCCGGGTATGGATTGCGATTTCAGGGGCCTATCGCAATGGCGCAGGTGGGCGTGGGGAACAAATCGCATTGGAAGCTATCCCCATGCTGAAGAAATCCTTCGGCCTGGATCGAATGATATGGGGCAGCGATTGGCCGTTCACGCAATTTGAGAAATCAGAAAATTACGAGACTGCTTATCAGTTTCTGCTAAAGATGCTGCCAGCGGAACAGGAACGACGGGTAGTGCTGGGCGACACACCGGCAAAGTTATTTAAATTTATTTAAATAACTTTGCCATACGGCATCGATTCCGATCGAACCCTGACTGTTTTTGCACGAACACCTAAACAGAAAATGACTGATGAGGCATGGACTCGTGGAGAATAACAACAGTAAGCGCCGGGATTTTCTTTGTATGGCTGGGATTGGTGCGGCCGCCGGGCTCCTGCACCCTATGGTTGCACTGGGGCGGTCTACCTCTTCAGAATCGAAGCAGGGCCTGAGAGACGCAGTCATCAGCATTCAGCGGTTTGGAGTCACCGGCGATGGCAAAACACTCGATACGCCCGCCATTAATAGAGCGATTGAAGAAGTCTCCCGTATAGGAGGAGGCACCTTATGGTTTCCATCCGGCACCTATGCGTGTCACTCTATCCACCTGAAAAGCAATGTGTCGATCTATTTAGATAGCGGCGCCGTTATCCTTGCAGCCGATAGCACGGGAGATAGCGCATCCAACGGCTATGACATGGCTGAATCGAACCAGCCGTGGGAGAAGTACCAGGATTTTGGACATAACCATTGGCACAATAGCCTGATCTGGGGTGAAAATATCCACGATTTCTGCATCTTCGGTCCAGGTTTGATATGGGGCAAGGGGCTCAGTAAAGGCAGAGGCGCGGGGCCAAAAGCTGAGACACCGGGAGTTGGGAACAAGGCAATTGCACTAAAGAATTGTCGCAATGTGCTGCTTCGGGACTTTTCGATTTTAGAGGGAGGTCATTTTGGCATATTAGCGACCGGGGTAGATAACCTAACTATCGATAACCTGAAGATTGACACAAATCGCGATGGTATGGATATTGACTGCTGCCGCAACACAAAAATCGTAAACTGCACCGTCAATTCCCCTTGGGATGACGCGATTTGCTTAAAGAGCTCATACAGCCTTGGCCGGCTTGCAAATACAGAGAATGTGACAATCAGCAATTGCATTGTGAGCGGAAGTTATGAATTAGGCGCGGTGCTCGATGGAACGCTCCGTAAGTTTCCGTCCGGGTTCGCGGTGGCGCGACAGGGGCGCATCAAACTTGGAACGGAATCCAACGGTGGATTCAGGAACATAGTCATTTCAAATTGCATAATCGACGGCTGCAAAGGTATTGCGTTGGAGACGGTCGATGGCTCTTTACTGGAAGATGTTGCCATCACCAACATCACGATGCGTGATGTGACAGACACGCCCATCTTTCTTCGCCTCGGAAGCCGTCTGCGCGGCCCTGAGGGGACCTCCATCGGAAGCCTGAAGCGCGTCATCATCAGCAACGTGGTCAGCTATAACTGCATCGGGCGCCTGCCAGGGATGATTCTAGGGATTCCGAACCACCCAGTCGAAGACATTCAGCTAAGCAACCTGTATCTGCATCACAGCGGGAGCGCGAGTAAGGACATGGCTTCGGCAGTTCCTCCTGAGGAAGAAGGCGCTTATCCTGAAGCCAACAGGTTCGGTACCATGCCTGCCCAGGGTTTCTTTATCCGTCATGCGCGAAACATTCAAATGAGCAATGTTGACATTGCATACGACGAGGACGATGCTCGACCGGCATTTGTGCTCAATGATGTGCAAGACGCTGATTTTTTCCGGATCAGAGTACGACATTCTGAGAATATTCCCGCGTTCTCTCTGGAGAACGTGCACGGACTCAGCATTCTGGCAAGCCGTGGCATACGGGACACGCAAATGGCTTTTGTAGAAAATGGATCGTTATGATGGACTGGCAGATACCGTGGCTTCTGAAGTTACAGCCGGGCGACTTCGAGGTTCTTACCTGGAGCTCACTCCAAGTTTGTGACCAGCACCAACGGGATCTTCAGGCAAAGGAAAAGCCCGTTGATTTAGCGGGCTTTAGCGGAAGATAGTTGGTAGCGCTAACGGAGTTAGCATTTGGATTTTTACTGCCATGAAATCAGCAGCCTGCAATTCTGAGATTTGATTTCTGCCACGGTTTTCTACCACAATTGGAGTGACGCTACCCCTTTCTCTGTCCATTGCGTGCAACCACGGTAACTCACCTACTCGCGGCGATTATGCGCGTGAGAAGCCGTTCAACAAGGCATTTCGGCGAGCGGGGAGATACCATTTCAGGACTGTAGCAAGTGGGGAAGCAGGTCAACCCTGATCCGCTTCCGCTTCTCTATCTGCCACAGGTCATACTGGGCCTGCATTCCCAGCCAGACTTCCGGGGAGGACGTGCCGAAAGCGGCAGCCAGGCGGATGGCCATCTCCGGCGAGACGGCGGCCTTGCCGTTCAGGACGCGCGACAGGGTGACGCGGCCAACACCCAGGTGCGCAGCCGCTGCCGCAACGCTGGTCTCTCCCAGATATTCGCGGATGACTTGGCCGGGATGCGGCGGGTTGTGCATACGCATATTGTTTTCCTCTCTCTCAGTGGTAATCCTGATAATCGACCAGAATTGCGTCTTCGCCGTCAAAGCGGAAGGTAAGACGCCAGTTGCCGCTGACCGTGACCGCCCAGTGGCCCTTGCGATTGCTCCGCAACGGATGCAGCCTCCATCCCGGCGCGTTCATGTCCTCTGGCCTGCGGGCATGGTCGAGCATCGCCAGTTGCAGGCGCAGCCGATCGGCGTGCCGGGCCTGAATCCCCGCCTTGGAGCCGGTGCGGAAGAACTTCTCCACGCCCTTATGGGCGAAGCTCTGAATCACAGCCAGAGTGTATCGCGTGACGATACGGATAGTCAACCGGGCGGACGGGCCGGGAAGGAAACATCGTGTCAGGGCGCTGGCGTCGGAATGGAAGCTCTCTGACGCGTTGACCGGCAATAGCCCGCAGGCACGGATGGCAGAGACCTGCCAGGCAACGCCAAACTTGCCCACGACCAGGTGCGACCCACTCACGAGGGAATCCAGATAGTCGGCCCACCATTGCATCATGGGCTTGCGTTCCGGAAGGTATTCGGCGCGGTTGCATACCTCGCGCACGACATTGCGCTCGCAGTGGGCAAGCTGGAGTTCGATAGCATCGGCAGACCATAGGCCCGATTCATTCGGGATGGTGGAGGCGACGGAACGGAAGCCATGACCGCTCATCCTGCCCTTGTAGCCGAGACGGTAGAGAGCAAACAACATCGTGTTATTGCGGAGTGGATTGGATTTTACGGGATGGAGCGGGATGTTGCTTTGGTAGCGCTAACGGGAATCGAACCCGTGTTTTAAGATTGAGAATCTCACGTCC
>JADEYI010001006.1_pt1 | contig 25879 bp, 22 predicted proteins | sample 8542331 | NCBI WGS metagenome assembly JADEYI01 (sample SAMN16510988, study PRJNA670497) | mine drainage metagenome | isolation source: biofilm near Copperflume 1 | place: Germany: Marsberg coppermine Kilianstollen | collected 2018-02
CTCACAGGGGCAGGCCTCACAGGGGCAGGCCTCACAGGGGCAGGCCTCACAGGGGTTCGGCGCTTCGTTGAACGGGCCCACGCCCCAAGGGCGTTCCGTCGAACGGGCAGGGGCCCACGCCCAAGGGCGTTCCCGCTGGACGGATGGACGCATTGCAAAGCAATGCAATCCGGCCATCGAGGAGGAGCTGCAAGGCCTTCAAACCCCTGGTTTAGGCCTTGGTACAATAGCAAGGAATCTCTTTCCTTTAGGACTCAATCTGCTTTCTTTTATCTTTTTATTGTATCCCAAATCACGAAAGAATTTCATCCTTTCTGGCATCAACGAGATAAATTTCATCTCGTTGATGCCAGAAAGATTGGCAAGGAAACATCAGGAGCCTTCCTTTTGCACCGTCATATGGCGATCTAGGGCTTGCATGCCTCCCTGGTGCCAGTGAAATGGACGCTATCTCGTTCGAGCTCTCCCCCTTTGGGCTCGTCGTAGCCATTGCCCCTCTCTCGTTGAATAGGTCGACAGATTCACGAATCGTAATGTTGTCTAAACAGCCCGCGTCACCGCTTACCAAGTATTCGCCAGAAGCAGCCCCGCGCAGGCCAAGATGCCGCACTTCTTCTGTGGCATTTGGACAAACGGTGGCCGTTCCATCGGCGCCCTGGTGAGCTGCCTCTGGTACCTGCCCCTCGTAGATCACATTGGGGAACAGGTCGGCAACGCCTTGGTACCCCTTCCCTTCTTGAAGTGTTAGAGGGCTTGGCATCCCGCTTCCCCGAGTCAAGTTCTAGCTCCGGTTGATTGTTGTCACGTGGAGGCACCAAGAAGATGTGCCGATTGTCGGGATCGGGGAATTGAGTTGGCCGTTTCCCTCCGTTATTGTTCGTCGGGGGTGGGAAGCCATCTCTGAGTGGCATGGGCACATCAATCGGCCCCTTCGGCCCACTTGCCAAAAGATGTGCTAACTGGTTGGTTGATGGAACTGGCCTGATTGCTACCATAAAGATTTCTTTGTTCAGTTTTTGACGATCATACAGCCTACCCGTTTCGTTAAAATGATTTCTGTCTACTCGTAAAGAGCACACAGGCAGGCCTAACCTTTGCATAAAAGAGGTTGCCTACTAATATAGATTATAGGTCAATAAAAGGGGTCCAATGGTCCTACCCGCGGCTTCCCTTCCAACACTACTCTTCTTGTGCGTGGACCACTAGGGGATAGAAAGCAACAGTGAGTGGCAACCCCGCCAGTGACTTGCCCGAAGGCGGATGTTGCAATAAACAATGCTCTTCGCAATCCTACAAGGGCATGGGCTCCCTATTGACCAGTTTAGGCTTGGGCGATCGACCTGCGGTGCGCATCCATAGCCATTTTCACCTAATAGATCGTGAAGTGGTGCCGGGCTCCAAAGCCCCGTCAATGGCCCAGGGATAAAGGGTTGCAAAACTTGAGCCAAAGCTGTAAAGTGTAGAGGTGGAGAAGAACACCAGGGATGTAGCGCAGCTTGGTAGCGCTCCTGTTTTGGGAACAGGAGGTCGCAGGTTCAAATCCTGTCATCCCTAGGCCACCTTTGTGGTTGACATCCCCGGGGTTCGTTGGCCTTGCATCCCATAGGCCTCACGGGCCTCACAGGTCTCACAGGCCTGTGAGGCAAGGGCGTTCCCGCTGGACGGATGCACGCATTGCAAAGCAATGCAACCCGGCCATCGAGGGGGAATATTACAGGGTCGAGGTGGATTCACGCACCCTATCTCGTAGAGGGCCTCACGACTCAATCGTGTGACCTATCGAAGAGGGCCCTCGCCATTGCGGCGAACACCTTTAGTTCAGTTGGTAGAACGCAGGTTTCCAAAACCTGATGTCGTAGGTTCAAGTCCTACAGGGTGTGAACAACTGGAGAGGGCCGGTCACATAAACCGGTACCACTCTTTGTAAAGAAACACTCCAGGAGGTAAATAGTGAAAATGACAGAAAATTATGACATCTCTCGTACCGAGGCAGCCCATGGACAATTGTCCCACACCAACAATGCCACGCTTTCTCTCCTCGCTGGCGAAGTTGCAGTGCAAAGCAATGCCTGCATCCTAAGTGATGCAAGGCCCACGAACCCCAACTTGGGGGGAAAGAAAGCAAGTTCTGGTAAGAGCGGAGTACAGCGAATGCGGGTCTTGGTAAAAGCTATTCATGACCTGAGCAATCAAGCTAACAATACCACTCTCTACCCGACCCTAGCCCTTTACCTCCTTTCCCCCCCAGGCACATACCATAGCGTTACATTTCCTGAAGCAAGCAAATTTTTTCTCCTTCTCCATTGGCAAGAGAGGTGGGTTGGTTGCGTGACGAGGTTCAGAAGGGGGTGCAGTCTCGCCGGCGCCACAAAAGAAAAAGAACAAAGGACCCTAATGGAGACAAGAGAACTTATAAGTTGCTTAATAAGCTGTTCGAAGAAACCGACATTCCCAACATCAATGCGGCAGACCTGATGGAATTGCCAGACGCTGCCAGGAAGATTAGTTTCAATGGCAGTTTTAGTCTCCTTGAGTCATTTTTTGCACTTCAATCCGGCGGTACAGCCCTTTGAGATACAAGGGGGGATGTTTGTTTCAGCCCCAGAATTGACATAATCTTTGTAAAAAGATCGCTTCTTGAACCCATTAGCTTTATAATAAAGAGTTAAAGGAACAGAAACAGAAACACTAGGTCCTGGGCTTGGGGGGTGTGGGGCCCATCGGGTGGAACACCCTACTCTCATAGATCCGTGTTAAGCCATTTCAGAAGGCACTGCAAAGGTTTGACGGTTCGCTGAAAACAGCAAGTTGCCTCTCCCTGCTGGTTAGGTGATTCAATGAAAGGTTGCCGGCTTTGTGGGTCAGCATGGCCAGCTGCCGTTCAACGAAACGCCGAACCCGTCCTTGCATCCCGTAGGGATGCACGGAACGCCCTTGGGCGTGGGCCCCTGCCCCTGTGAGGCCTGCCCCTGGGAAGGCCTGTGAGGCCTGTGAGGCCTGCCCCTGTGAGGCCTGTGAGGCCTGCCCCTGTGAGGCCTGTGAGGCCTGTGAGGCCTGTGAGGCCTGCTTGAAACGGCTTCGCCGCCAGTTTCATTGAATAGGAGTTTGTTACCAGGTAATACCAGAATAGGCTCCCCTGTTCCCCATCTCCGTGCCGAAACATTGTGATGCTTGGTTTTGTCAGTTGCTCTCTCTTCTGGCTTCTCCCGCTCTTGCAAACTTAAAAGATTGTCACCAAGCACACCGAAACATTGGTATAAACCCCCTAAAGAAATGAAAAACTTTACTACATATCTATCTACTGCACCAGTTGTTGCCCTGATATGGTTTACGTTTACCGCCGGTTTGTTAATTGAAATAAATAGGTTCTTCCCAGATCCACTGGTGTTTTCGTTCTAGATTCGAAAGAGATTTGCCCATCTTGACGCCTCTCGAGGCCTGCTCTAAAGAAGGAGTTGTCGGCTCTTGCTTGGGTTGAGGGAAATCATTTCACAGGAACCCGTATCGACAGGATAGGGGGCCGTTCAGGAAAACACCGAACCCGTCCCTGCATTCCTATGGGATGCACGGGACGCCGAAACGTTCAGCGAAACGCCCTTGCCTCACAGGCCTCACACGCCTCACAGGCCTATGAGATGAGGCCTTGTGAGGCCTACGGGGCCTTGCAAGGCCCGATCTCAACCCAACCAGAGCAGCCACATCTGTTAAGCGAAGTGCCCGTGCGGTGGGTGGGTTGCATCGCAAAGCGAGTCAACCGTAACCCCAACAAAGAGAAGAACGAGCTGCAGATACAGGTGATCTGCAGAGAGATGAAGCGATTGGGTGGAAGACATGATATATCCCAGTGCCCAAAAAGGTTATCCTCTCAATCTTTATAGCGGGGAGTTCCCCGCCTAATAGAGCTAGAGAGCTCTTGTTGTAAGAAACCATTCGTGTTGCAACCAGAGGTGAACCTATTTGAATAGCAACGCGTCTTTGCTTACGAAGCCAGCGTTCGGAGTCAACAGCTTCCACCTTGTAAAGCGGTAGAGCCTAGTTAAGAATTTGAAAGATAACTGCCGTTCTTAGCACTCACATGCAGACCTAATAAGCACACTTTACATACCAGTTAGATTTGATACACGACTCTGCTAATACAGCTATTAGCCAGCCAATCCGGCGATCAGCTATTTGTTTCAAATGTTGATATGTGGTATTCTATGAATTGTATTGGCAAGAATAGAAGTTGTGTCATTGGAGCCGACAAGTGACGATGCCCCTCTCTCCTTCAGCCCCCCCAACTGCGAACATGTTCCCAGTGGGTGTTGGTAACATAAGGGGGTTAAACAGCTCAGGACCGTACTTCTTAGACATCCACCACTAGCGAACGGGGGGTTTAGTCAACAAGTGACCACCTTCAACAAGGCTTCAAATCCTTAGCACGCTTCTTTAGTGATGGGGCTTTGTGCTTAAATAGGTGTGTCCGTGTGATACCTGGTACCCTTAACAGGCTAAACAACCAACGAACCCCCAATTCCCTAAGCCTGTCAGTAAGCAGGCCCGCTGCCGTGCTGGGGAGCGGGCCCCCAACACTCCAATCGCCAAATGTAGCCCAAGGAGCTGCACACAGGGCCTTTATGGAAGCAGCGCAACCCTTAAGGTGCTGCTATCACAAGAGAAATGAAAAAATGCCAACTATTCAACAATTAGTCCGAACGGCCAGGAAAGAGATATCAAGGAAAACCAAGTCACCCGCCTTGCGGTCTTGTCCGCAACGAAGGGGTGTTTGTATTCGAGTTTACACAACTACCCCAAAGAAACCCAATTCAGCATTGCGCAAAGTGGCACGTGTGCGTCTAACCACAGGCTTTGAGGTGACCGCTTACATACCTGGAATCGGTCACAACTTGCAAGAACATTCTGTTGTGTTGGTCCGCGGTGGCAGGGTGAAAGACCTGCCAGGTGTACGTTATCACATTGTGCGCGGGACATTAGACACAGCTGCCGTAAAGAACCGGACCCAAAGCCGTTCGAAATACGGGGTGAAGCGACCAAAACCATAATTGGCTCATTGCTGAGTCGAGCGATGGCTTCAATCTGATACAAAAGCGGGCCCTCGTCAGCCTCACAGACGTAGATGGCTAAACGAAGAGGACAGGTGTTGCATCATCCCCTTCAGCGAAATGAGCTGGCCTCACAGGCCAGGGCATCTAGTTAGACGATGCCTGAAGAGGTCGGTGCCTGCAACGCTTCACGTTGCACGACCTGACAAGACCTCTTGATTTAAAGAATGCAGTAACAATGGAGGATTTTTAACATATGGCCCGTCGACGCGCCGCTAAAAAGAAGGTCTTGTTGCCAGACCCGGTTTACCAAAACCACTTGATCGAAATGATTACGAATCATCTGATGAGGAAGGGGAAGAAGCCCCTGGCTTATAGAATATGCTACTCTTCTATGAAAGAGGTAGGTGAAATCACGCAGAAAGACCCCGTTTCGGTGGTTGAGCAAGCTATCCGAAATGTAACACCGCTTGTTGAGGTCAAGGCAAAGCGCAGGGGCGGTGCAACTTACCAGGTGCCAGTCCCTGTAAGCCCAGAACGTGGGACTGCGCTTGCAATCCGTTGGATCATCTCGTCATGCCGAAATCGGTCTGGCCGAACCATGATATCGAAGTTGACGAATGAGTTCTTAGATGCTTCAAAGAACATGGGGAACGCCATCAGGAAGAAAGATGAGGTCAACCGCATGGCCGAGGCAAACAAGGCATTTGCAACGAGCAGATTCTAAGGATTTCCCCCGGTCACTCCGCCCAGTTGGCTCAGTGGTGGGGCCCCGTCGGTCCTGCCGGCTTTTGTCACAAATCAGAATCAAATACCTTACACAATTAACTTTTTGAGAAGAGAAGGGATCTAAGCTTTATGGCACGTGGAAAATTTGAACGCAAGAAGCCGCATGTAAACATTGGCACCATCGGTCATGTAGACCATGGAAAGACAACCTTGACCGCTGCCATTACAATGGCATTAGCCTCGCAAGGTGGTGGGAAGGGTCGGAAGTACGATGACATTGACTCAGCTCCGGAAGAGAAGGCAAGAGGCATCACTATCAACACGGCTCATGTAGAGTACGAAACTGAGAACCGCCACTATGCACACGTTGACTGTCCTGGGCACGCCGACTATGTAAAGAACATGATCACTGGTGCGGCCCAAATGGATGGCGCCATTCTCGTGGTTTCGGGCGCTGATGGACCAATGCCTCAAACTAAGGAGCACATCTTGTTGGCGAAACAAGTTGGTGTGCCTAACGTTGTAGTCTTCCTAAACAAAGAAGATCAAGTCGATGACGAAGAGTTGCTTGAGCTGGTGGAGCTAGAAGTTCGAGAAACCTTGGACAATTACGAATTCCCTGGCGATGAAATACCAATCGTAGCTGGATCTGCTCTCTTGGCACTAGAGGCCCTAACGGAAAACCCGCAACTCAAGGCAGGTGAGAACAAATGGGTAGACAAGATATATGAGCTAATGCGCCAAGTGGACAGCTACATCCCTACGCCAGAACGGGAGACAGACAAGCCATTCCTTATGGCTGTCGAAGATGTCTTCTCAATCACTGGGCGGGGCACCGTAGCCACTGGACGCGTAGAGAGAGGGGCAGTCAAGGTGGGTGAGTCAGTAGAGCTCGTAGGTCTTGCACCAACTCGTGCCACAACCGTGACTGGCCTTGAGATGTTCCAGAAAACCCTTGATGAGAGCGTAGCTGGAGACAATGTTGGTGTCCTCTTGCGAGGAATACAGAAGGTTGATGTAGAGCGTGGAATGGTGTTGGCCAAGCCGGGCAGCATCACGCCACACACGAAATTCGAGGCCCAGGTGTATGTGTTGAAGAAGGAAGAGGGTGGAAGACACACGCCCTTCTTCCCAGGGTATCGCCCTCAATTCTATGTACGGACAACTGACGTGACCGGAAAGATTGAATCCTTCCGGGCTGATGATGGAAGTGCCACGCAAATGGTCATGCCTGGCGACAGGATCAAAATGATTGTGGAGCTTATCCAGCCCATTGCGATTGAGAAAGGGATGCGATTTGCAATCCGGGAAGGGGGTCGCACCGTTGGCGCGGGGCTAGTTGCAACAATTTTGGAATAATTCGACACCGTCTAGTGCCCCACTCTTCATGTGCACCTGCACAGCTTTGGGAGGCAATCTCATTGGAGCTCTGTAGTAACCCCGAGCCTTCCAGTGCAAACCCTGCGGGGCTCCCTCCCTACAGGATTCGCACGCCCCAAGGCTCACAGGCCTGTGGGGCCTCGTGAGGCCTACCCGTCCGACGGAACGTCGAACCCGTCCTTGCATCCCGTAGGGATGCACGGAACGCCGCACCCGTCCGACGGAACGCCCTTGGGCGTGGGCGTGCATTGCGAAGCAATGCAACCCCGTCCGACGGAACGGGCTTGGGCTTGCATTGCTTTGCAATGCGTGCATCCCGTAGGCCTCACAGGGGTTCGGCGTTTCGCTGAACGGATGCAAGGCCCGTTCAACGAAATGCCGAACCCGTCCTTGCATTGCAAGCAATGCAAGGAACGCCGAACCTCTGTGAGGCATGTAAGGGATGTGACGCCTCGTTGGCTTTGCTTCGAACGCGCAACCTTCGAACCCCAAAGCTGTTTCACTAAACCAAATTAACTAATAAAATTGAAAAGGAATGGAGTTGTAAGCTTATGAAACTCAGAGAATTAGTAGAAGCTGTTGAGGCAAAGTTTGTTAAGCAAGATTTGCCTGAGATATCAATTGGTGACACCGTTAAAGTAGGAATCCTAATCCAAGAGGGTAACAAAGAGCGTGTGCAACCCTATGAAGGAACCGTTATTGCACAACATCGGGCAGGAGTGCACACAACTGTCACCGTGCGCCGGGTCTTTCAAGGCGTTGGGGTGGAACGTGTTTTTGTGATCCATTCACCCCTAATTAAGAACATTGAAATCCTTAGGCGGGCAAAGGTGCGGAAAGCGAAATTGTATTATCTGCGCGATAGGATTGGCAAGGGAACGCGCTTAACCCCAAAACTAAACTATTAATCTTTCAGTAAAGATTATTGATTCATTGAGTTCTAATCAAGTAAAGCAGAACCCCTTGCCCCTAAAACAATGCATTCTGCGCGTGCTTGTTCTAACGACTTCCTCTCCCTTTAGGTAACCAAGGATTGGGGATGGGGGTAAAGAGGGTAGGCGTCAAGACCATGATTGGACCGGCCTGACGGGCTATTAGCCCTGTAGTTTTGTAATGCAATCCTTGGGTGAAACAACGGAGCCTGTCGAGTCTTCGCCATGGAAAGGTCCTTTCCGTTCAGCCAAACGGCAAACCGCTGTAAGGCCTCCCTTTGTGGGGCCTGCGGGGCCTTATGGGCTAGGCCACACAAAGCCAGTACAGGCCTTTGCATTGAGGAAAAACGGGGGCGCGATCCATCGCTGATCATTGCGTTTAGAGGTTTGTTATGGTACAATTCGATTTGCTGCATCGCTTCCCCAAAGAAGAAGAATATCCTGTGACACACCACCTTCCAAGGCAAGCCTTGTGACAAACCTGATCCACTTTTTGTCCAAAAACGCATGTTCGATCAGCCAACCAGGCTTCACAGGGGCAGGCTTCACAGGGGCAGGCCTCACAGGGGTTCAGCGTTTCGTTGAACGGGCCCACGCCCAAGGGCGTTCCGTCGGACGGCATGGTTTTAAACTACCTCTATTGTTGCAGCCGCAAGCCTCCTTATTGAAACACTCGAACCACACGGAGCGAGGAAGAAACTTTCAGCCTGCTTAACTCAATTGGCAGAGTATCGGTTTTGTAAACCGAATGTTATCGGTTCAACTCCGATAGTAGGCTTTCGACGGATGCAGAATAGAACCTAGGCCTATGCTCTTCCTTGAGCCAGTTGTTTTCTCAGTGTCTTCTTTTACGTCTCCGCTGCCGCTGGGCTGAACAAGGCTCCATTTAGCTTCGTCAATGGCACGTCACAGATGGTTGCACCTGGCTGAAGGCACAGCAATTTTATGGCCAATGATGGCAATCTGAGTGGAATCGAGTTCCTTGTGTCGTTTTGTTTGCTAAGCCGGGTTCAATGCCATCGAGGTTAAAGCAGAATTAGAAATCATCTCGAATGTTTTCCGGAACAGGTGGTATAATACAAATATCTGCAAGCCTAGTATGCGACGCTTTACCAACTTTTTACCTCAGACGGGGTTGAAGGCATCACTTTCACACAGTCACACAAGGTCTTTCTGCCAAAACTGGCCCCGGTTCAAGGGTTAAGTCAGTGTGGCTTCCGATTCCAACTAAAGGCTGTTTTCGACCTCGTCTCGGTTGGGCGTTTGTAGGCTGTAGCTCTTCATTGCATACCGCTTGCGGCGACTTTCCCACACAGTTAAGGGAACGGCAATGGCATGGGCTTTAGCACAAAGTTATCGATCGCTTACATTGCTGTCCCAGCAATCAATGCACGGAGGCTCATAAACCTGCGAAACCCAGCCAAAGGAGTTGCATTGCGAAGCAATGCATGGCGAGGGGCTTTATCACGACAATTTCATAAAAGGAGTTTCTTATGGCTGCTGCTTACTTACCATCTGTTTTAGTCCCATTGGTGGGGCTTGTGTTCCCAGCCATTGCTATGGCATCATTGTTCCTTTACATTGAAAAGGAAGAGATTGCATAGCACTTTGCATCTCTTCACCATTGTGGGGCTTCCTAATCCGAAATTGACAGGCGGGGCCTTGCATTGCTTTGCAATGCACGGAAACAAATCAAACCTGGCATTTTCACAAATCATCGTGGGATGGGTGATACCATGTAGGAATAATGCTTCAGCTTTATACAACGGCAGAGCATTGCGGCAAATATGGGTTGACGGCTCTAAACCAATCTTCCTCAATGGCAAGGTCTTCTTGAGGCTCTCAAGAAGACCTTGCCATTGAGGGGTGACATGGTCTCAAACCTTTACCATGTCACTCCATACGGATTGCTCGTGTCCTAATAGAACAAGAATCCTTTACCACCAAGAGGCATCTGTTTGCCCATAGGAAGGACATATACCTACTGTTGCCTCATGCTCGGCTTGCCCATGTCTTGCATCTCCATTTCAAGACATGTAACAATGTGCAACCCGTGCAACAAAAGAGGTTTGAGACGTACATTGAACAAAACGCCCTAAGGTTGGCCTCCTTCTAGCGATGTCATCCTGTCTACGAAATCTAATGATTCTTGTGTTTGGGGTTTCACATGTGGTATCCTTATAGAGTGACATTCTAATGAAAACACACATCAGCAGATGCCTGGGCATTTGAACATCTCTCTGCCCAACTCTGATGCTTGGGAATTGGACAGAGCGTACCCTTTTTAACCCTAACCTGATGCGGTACCTATGCCGCTTCCCTTTGCAGATCGTTGCCATCTTGGCAACGGCTCGGGGCTAAAGCTGCACTAAGCCTTACCAGTTGTTCAAAACTTGCGGGGCAATGATGCCTAATCGCATTGAGACTTTAGAGAAGGCAAGCCTCCCTCCAAGTGGGAGGCGAAATGTCAAACAGAACAAATTTACTTGTTACAAGATACACCGCAACTATGTCTAGATATCGTGGTCCACGCCTGCGCATTGTCCGTCGGCTTGGGGAATTGCCAGGGCTTACACCAAAACTACCTAAGAAGCAGGCCCCACCAGGTCAACATGGCAAAACACCAAAGAAATTGTCTCAGTATGGAATTCGGCTTCAAGAGAAGCAGAAATTGCGTTTCAATTATGGCATTACGGAATCACAGTTGATTCGATACGTGAGAGAAGCCCGTCGTGTCAAAGGATCTACGGGGGAGATCTTGCTCCAATTGCTGGAGATGCGTCTTGACAACACTGTCTTCAGGCTAGGCATTGCACCAACCATTGCTGCAGCACGTCAACTTATTCGACATGGCCATGTCCTTGTGAACAATCAGAAGACAACTATCCCAAGCTACCAATGCAAGGGAAAAGATGCTGTGTCCATTCAACAGAGGAAACAATCTCGAGAGTTGGTAGCCCGGTTCATGGCAGACGCAAGCCAATCTTCTCTTCCACCCCACCTGTCCTTCACGAAGGACACCCTAACCGGGGTAGTAGCAACAAGCATTGATCGTCAATCTGTCGGCTTGAAATTGAATGAGCTGTTGGTTGTTGAGTTCTATTCACGTAAGGTGTAAGCAGGTGCCCTGATGTAATCAGGTCTGTTTGGAGCAACCTGTGCCCGATTTGTAGGCAGTTTTGCTCTCTATCATAGGCATGTAGATGGGGCAGAGCCCAGCAGCCCGTAAAGTCTGCTGGGGCAGGCCACCAATGGGGGGAGGCCTCACAGGCCTCATAGGCCTCACAGGAGCAGGGGCCCGCGCCCAAGGGCGTTCCGTCGGACGGGTTCGAAGGCCACCCGTGCTCTGATGCGCAAGCGCATCAGAGCAAGGCCAACGAGGGGGCAGGCCTCACAGGCCTGCTCCCGTGAGGCCCATGGGATGCACGCATTGCAAAGCAATGCAAGCCCGTTCAGCGAAACGCCGAACCCCTGTGAGGCAAGCCCGTTCCGTCGGACGGGCAGGGGCCCACGCCCAAGGGCGTTTCGCTGAACGGGTCGATCCCGTTGAGTTAGACACCTTGCAAGAGTAGGTTATGGGTTTCCGTTTTTTTACAAGGATAGGTTAATATCAATCGGTGATACCATTTAAATAGGTGACAGTTGTCAAGAACGCTCTTGAGGCGTATCTTAAGCTGTTGGGCTATTGATGAGCGAGACTGAGGGCAACGAGGAAGGTTCTTGTGTTTTGAAGGCATTGGCCCATGAGGTCTTGCCTCACAAAACCTTACAGGCTTCACCGTGGTTCGGCGTTTCGCTGAATAGGAATCAATAAGACCTCACAGGTGTTCGACGTCACGTCGGAAGAAACGGGTAGACTGTATGATCGTCAAAAACTTAAACTAATGTGTGACAAATGGCTCCACAAACTGAAACTAAAACAAGTGCTGGCTTCAAAGCAGGTGTTAAAGATTACCGATTAACCTACTACACTCCAGATTACCAAGTAAAGGAAACAGACATTCTAGCTGCTTTCCGTATGACACCTCAACCAGGTGTTCCGCCAGAAGAGTGCGGTGCAGCGGTTGCAGCAGAGTCTTCAACTGGTACTTGGACTACAGTTTGGACTGATGGATTGACTAGTCTTGACCGATACAAAGGACGTTGCTATGACCTCGAGCCGGTTGCGGGTGAAGAGAACCAATACATCGCATACGTTGCTTACCCACTGGATCTTTTCGAAGAAGGGTCAGTAACTAACTTGTTCACTTCTATTGTAGGGAACGTTTTCGGTTTCAAAGCACTTCGTGCATTGCGTCTTGAAGACCTTCGCATTCCACCTGCTTACGTAAAAACATTCCAGGGGCCACCTCATGGCATCCAGGTTGAGCGTGACAAACTAAACAAGTACGGACGTGCTCTATTGGGTTGCACTATCAAGCCAAAACTAGGTCTTTCTGCTAAGAACTACGGTCGTGCAGTGTACGAATGTTTGCGCGGTGGCCTTGACTTTACGAAAGATGACGAGAACGTAAACTCACAACCGTTCATGCGTTGGAGAGACCGTTTCCTTTTCGTGGCAGAGGCTATCTACAAGTCTCAAGCTGAGACTGGTGAGGTTAAGGGTCACTACCTAAACGCGACTGCTGGAACGTGTGAAGAGATGCTAAAACGTGCTGAGTCTGCTAGAGACTTTGGTGTTCCAATCATCATGCATGACTACCTGACTGGTGGTTTCACTGCAAACACTTCATTGGCACATTACTGCCGTGACAACAGCCTTTTGCTTCACATTCACCGTGCAATGCATGCTGTTATTGACCGTCAACGTAACCACGGTATGCACTTCCGTGTTCTTGCGAAAGCTCTCCGCCTGTCTGGTGGTGACCACCTTCACTCTGGTACCGTTGTAGGTAAGCTTGAGGGAGAACGTGAGGTAACTCTAGGTTTCGTTGACCTAATGCGTGATGACTACATTGAGAAAGACAGAAGCCGAGGCATCTACTTCACTCAAGACTGGGTATCTCTTCCTGGTGTTATGCCAGTAGCTTCAGGTGGTATCCACGTGTGGCACATGCCGGCATTGGTAGAAATCTTCGGCGATGACGCTTGCTTACAGTTCGGTGGTGGTACCCTTGGTCACCCATGGGGCAACGCACCTGGTGCGGCAGCAAACCGTGTAGCGCTTGAAGCTTGTGTACAAGCCCGCAACGAAGGCCGTGACCTTGCCCGCGAGGGTGGTGACGTAATCCGCGCAGCCTGCAAGTGGAGCCCAGAGCTTGCTGCAGCTTGTGAGGTTTGGAAAGAAATCAAATTCGAGTTTGAGACAATTGACAAGCTGTAACACGCTTGCAGCGTCCCCTGCTTGAACACCCCTGTCTAAACAGGGGGGCCGCCTTGCCGGCTTGCCGGTGGGGGGCCTTCCAATCAAGTAAGCTTATCTTACATGAGGCCCTGAGGGCTGCCGTTCCGCGAAACGCCGAACCTCGTGAGGACGTGTGTCGTTTGTCCGTGCAAATCCTATTCGGTGTGTGAGTCCTAGAAGGCTGGGCCCAGGAAGAAGTTACGAAATGGGTAACCAGCAGCAACCTCGGCAGTTTGTGCCAATGTAGCTAAGAAAACGTCTAATTGTTACTCTCTGTCGTGCCTTGTATTGCGCCGCAGAGGGGGGGAACCTGAGACAGGTGAAGCAACGGGCGATGGATGTTGCATCGGGAGCTTTTGGTCTACTGTTGCCTGTGTTTTAGGGATCCCTGCCGGGCTAGGTCTGGGCTTGCGTTGAACAAGTAGCATAACTTTGTGATTAAAGTCCTAACAGGTTAACGAGTTACATGAAGTCTGAACGGAGGCCCATCTCTCTCGCTCAACGAAACGCCGAACTCTTGTGGGGCCCATGTGGCCAGTCCCATCTTTGGCCGATGTGCCTTGCTTTGCAATGCATGCGTCGCATAGGCCTCACGGGAGCACGCATTGCAAAGCAATGCAAGCCCAAAAGCGTTCCTGCTGGATAGATGCAAGACCTTCGAACACCTGAGGGGCCTTACATGACAGCTCGACAGCCCCATTGACAGCTGCTTAGACCCACGTTAACCACGGGTATTAACACTGATGACACCTGATTCTTGCTTGACATTGAACCAAGTGGATGGGTATAATTGTAAATCGATTGTGGCAAAAACCATAAATGATTTGAGGGCCCTCGTGGCGGAATTGGTAGACGCACTAGACTTAGGATCTAGCGCCACTGGCGTGTCAGTTCGAGTCTGACCGAGGGCAAACAGATTTTGTCAATTGGGCATAGACGCTGCTGTCGCAAGACAAATGTCTTTCTACACGTGTTCAATTGAGATATAATTCCCCTCTCCCCTTGATTTGAACCTTCGGGGCAGAACAGAGGCTTTTTGAGGGGCGGTTCGGAGGCTCTTGTCGGAGACGCCGTGCATATTTAAAGGGGGCCATTGCATTGCAGGGAATGCAAACGATGGCTGGTCACCTCACACAAACTGGAGATGGGACAACATCGTGGCATTGTCACATTACCGGCTCGCCAAAGCCCCCCATCCAGGAATTGAGAGTAACTCATAAACTCCATTCATGGTTGAGATTGTGAGATTGGTAGCTAGCGATGGCAATCCTTGTCGAATCAGAATTTATTAATGTCCTTCGCTATGGCAAACAATCCGCGGGCCGCAGCTCTTTTAAGGCAAGTTGCCCTAGCATTTCAGAATCGAGTTAGACCTTTTCGGCGTTCCTTTTCGATAATTCTCTTCTCACTTCTTTTTGGATTTCTTTTCGCAAACATCTTTGGAACATTCTTAAATGTGCTCCGCAATGCCATCGCTTGGGATGGTTTTGTTATAGTTGGGATTCTTATGTTCGTAGAAGTTACAAATTACTTAACGTATCATCCATTCAAGAGCTCATCTAACCAAATTGTTTACGATGCAACCAAAACGAACAAAGAGGTGATTTGCCGCATTGTTAACAGCTTCAAGATGGGCCTGTTGCTAGGTTTTTTTGTCGAAGCCTTCAAGGTTGGCAGTTAAGGCTTGGTGATTCGTTGGCAAAATCGTCCGGTGGAAGGCCAAACTGGTCCGACGAAACGTCGAATCCGTCCTTGCATTGCAAGCATTGCTTGCAATGCCTAACCCGTCCTTGCATTGCAAGCAATGCAAGGAACGCCGTGAGGCTTGCCCCTGTGAGGCCTGTGAGGCCTGTTAGGCTGGCGAGGCCTGTCACAGGCCTGTCAGGCCTATCGGGCGTGTGGGGCCTATCTGTGTGAGATTGATGAAGTAGTGATCATTAAAAAATGTCCCGCTCTCTTTGCAGCTAAGTCTAGTTTGACCTTCTTTCGTTGTATAGCATGCCCTTTCAGCAGTAGCCTTTTAGGACTTCAGTGTAAACGAGATGCGAGAGGGCCGGCAGAACACAAAGCCAAACGTGTAACTATCCAGCGAGACCGATGCTACCATCTCAATCTCGATGAACCACCGGGGCTGTGGCCTCATGTGATGAGGATCTGACCCCTCTTGGTATAAACTGCCTGCTACTAGATTTGAACTAGTGACAATCCGCGTATGAGACGGATGCTCTAACCAACTGAGCTAAGCAGGCATTCCCCATCTCTGAGCCGAATCATAGGTTGTAAAAGGGGTTAAGGTTTCCAAGACGAGGCCGCCCTTCTTTTTTTTCCAAGCTGAAGCTTGCGTTGATAATTGTATCAGACAAGAGCTTTGGATGCAACACAAACAGTGGCAGGCCTCGTTGAGTTCGGTGTTTCGCTGAACGGGTTGTCTCTCCCTTCCGCACTGTATTGGAGAAGGGGTGGCCAGATGTCAGCTCTGAGCTTGCTTCCCATCTCGCCCGAGACGAGGCATGTGCTTCCGCTCCATTATCGTATTGCACTAGCCTGAGGCATGTGCGCTTTCATGTAAGGGCAATGATCCTGACTCTCTCCGCAAGTTAGCTAACCCGCTTGTAGAGAAGATGACAATAAGGAGCTATAATATTTGTACTACTAGCAAAAAAGAATCAAACAAAAAAACAGCAACACCATTAGAGCTAAACCCATCTTTGCAAAGATTAGGGTCATCCTCATAGAGTTGTTTGCTAAATGAAGGGGAGGCCTATCTGGTGAGGCTGATGAGAACTCCCTGGCCTTGAGATTGATCAGCATCGGGGAAGGGACATAATCCGTCCAGCATTTTACCGCACCGTCCGACGGAGCGGACTTGGTACGGGGTCCTTCAGGTACCGTGGAGCCCGTCCTTGCATCCCTACGGGATGCACGGAACACAGAACCGTCAGCGAAATGCCGAACCGTTCAACGAAACGCCCTTGGGCGTGGGTCCGTTCAACGAAGCGCCGAACCCGTCCGACGGAACGCCCTTGGGCGTGGGCCCCTGCCCCTGTGAGGCCTGTGAGGCCTGCCTTTGTGAGGCCTGTGAGGCCTGCTCCTGTGAGGCCTATGGGATGCACGGAACAGTAAATCGTTTGGCTACATGTCGAACTCATGTGGGGCCCGTGAGGCCTGTGAGGCCTGTGAAACCTGTGAGGCCTGTCCCAGTGAATCCTGCGCGGCTTCCTGCAAGCCTTTTTGGAAGCTGTTGCGGATTGTCTTTCTGCTCTTTGCAGGCCTCCTCGCTCATGCCTTTCTATTTGAAGCAATGGGGGCTAATGCTCGTATCTTTAGGTAGGCAACCTAAATGCCACACCATTCTGGGTTAAAACTAATTGTGATGTTTCAAAGACGAAGGAAATTATATTATGACTAAGGTCTATGACTGGTTTGAGGAGCGTTTAGAGATCCAATCCATTGCGGATGACATTACAAGCAAATACGTGCCCCCTCATGTAAACATATTTTACTGCTTGGGTGGGATTACTTTTACCTGTTTCTTAGTTCAGGTCGCTACCGGGTTTGCGATGACCTTCTATTATCGTCCCACAGTTGCTGAAGCTTTTGCATCTGTTCAATACATTATGACAGATGTGAACTTTGGCTGGCTTATCCGTTCGATCCACCGTTGGTCGGCGAGCATGATGGTTCTTGCAATGATCCTGCACGTGTTCCGTGTCTATCTTACCGGTGGATTTAAGAAGCCACGGGAGTTGACTTGGGTGACAGGAGTTATTATGGCAGTTTGCACAGTGTCGTTTGGTGTAACTGGATACTCTCTCCCGTGGGACCAGGTCGGGTACTGGGCTGTTAAGATTGTAACCGGTGTTCCAGATGCAATCCCTGTAGTTGGTTCAACTCTTGTGGAGCTCTTGCGTGGTGGTGTGGGTGTTGGTCAATCAACACTGACACGATTCTATAGCCTTCACACTTTTGTGTTGCCATTGCTTACTGCGGTATTCATGCTTATGCATTTCTTGATGATCCGCAAACAGGGCATCTCTGGGCCGTTGTAAGCTGCCTTTGTTTTTGGCTGGCTATGCATTGGCCTGAAACCCGCTTCGTAGCTAAGCACCGCTACGAGCCGATGGAGAAGTCTATTGGCGAGAAGCGTGGCACCACAAGATTCATTGACCTGTTAGACTAACACACCCTTTTGCGTCTGCGCATAGCCACCGAATTTCGTCTTTTAAAGGGCCGGAGTAGCTTACGTAGCCTTGCATTAAAGAAGGGTATTCCCTGTTTCACAGAGGTTGTTAATGGGTTGGGTGTTTAAGAGGGGACTAAGTGCGTTAAGGAATCTTTATTAATTAAATAAGAGAGCTTACATCTGATCTGCATCGATGACATAGCTCTGATCTGCAAGCAACAATTCCAACAAGGAGGATTTTCAACATGGCTGTTACAAAGAAACCAGATCTGTCAGATCCAGTTTTACGAGCAAAATTGGCAAAGGGGATGGGGCACAACTACTACGGTGAACCCGCGTGGCCCAACGATCTCTTGTACATTTTCCCAGTAGTTATCTTGGGGACATTTGCCGGTGTTATTGGTTTAGCTGTTCTAGATCCAGCTATGATCGGGGAACCAGCAAACCCTTTTGCAACCCCGTTAGAGATTTTGCCAGAATGGTACTTCTACCCAGTGTTTCAGATTCTTCGCACTGTGCCAAACAAACTTCTAGGCGTGCTTCTTATGGCAGCCGTGCCAGCTGGCCTACTTACTGTGCCATTCATTGAGAACATCAACAAGTTTCAAAACCCATTCCGTCGACCAGTTGCAACTGCGGTGTTCCTAGTGGGCACTCTAGCATCTATTTGGTTAGGCATAGGGGCTACCTTGCCTATTGACATCTCTTTAACTCTAGGTCTCTTCTAAATTAGAGATCGCATAGGGCTTGCACGGGGTGCCAAGGAAATAAATTGCTTTTTGCCTACACGTTTAATAGGCTTTACTTTGCAAGGGCAAGGGTCCACCCCCTTTAGCGAAACGTCGGTGAGACAGGGCCCGTTCAGCGAAACGCCCTTGGGCGTGGGCCCCTGCCCGTCCGACGGAACGGGCTTGGACTTGCATTGCTTTGCAATGCGTGCATCCCTACGGGATGCAAGGCCCGTTCAACGAAGCGCCTTTGGGCGTGGGCCCCTGCCCCCTCGTTGGCCTTGCTCTGATGCGCAAGCGCATTAGAGCACGGGTGGCCTTCGAACCCGTCCGACGGAACGCCGAACCCCTGTGAGGCCTGTGAGGCCTATGAGGCTTGTGAGACAAGCTGGGTCAGCGAAACGGGCTTGGGTCTTCTATAAAATAAGAATCAACACTCTACCGTCGTATAATTGTGGCGTTGTCGCGCTTATCGAACCGGGCCGGCCGAGCCTTTGGCCTAGCCCAGAGCAGACGAGGGGCAATCCAACTACGCAAATAGGGCTAAACTCACTGGCTAGGCCCTGTTGAACATTTTTAGTGCCTCTCCGTTTGAGGCTTTGGCCTTTGATTCAATGTGGACTAGGAGTCACTCCCTTCTATGGGGAACCTGTAGCTTCTAATATGCGGGGAACCTGTAGCTTCTAATATGCAAAGACCTTTTTGAAGGCTTCTCTAACCTTGTCACCGGAATCTATTGATTCTAGTGGATCTTTCCTCAACCTGTGCCGCAAACATAGCGGGATAATGCGGAAGATGTCCTGTGGCGTTGCTTGGGTTCGTCCTTCAAATGCGGCAAGGGCCTGGCTTGCGCGGTTTGTCACGATGTCACCCCGCAGCCCGTCCACATCGAGTTCCGAGCAAATTTGAGAGATTTTGACACGTGAGTCGTAATCAATAGATACTTTTTCTAACAGTGCCCGTGCCGCTACTATGCGATCTGTCAATTCTTGTTGAGAACCTAGGTAGTGGTTTCGGAAACCTATTGGGGATTCATCGAAGCTTGCGCGCTGCTCGACAATTTTTACGCGCAGTTCGGCATCCTTAACTGTGCCGATTTGGGCATGCATACCAAACCTATCCAGCAGCTGTGGGCGTAGCTCACCTTCTTCAGGGTTGCCGGACCCCACTAAGATGAATCGTGCTGGATGGCTAATTGAGATGCCCTCCCTCTCTACTGTGTTCCACCCAGAAGCCGCAGAATCTAATAGCACATCTACTAGGTGGTCATCTAACAAATTCACCTCATCCACGTAAAGTATTCCGCGGTTTGCCTTTGCTAAGAGGCCCGGCTCAAAGGCCTTCACCCCTTCGGTCAAGGCCTTCTCAATGTCAATCGTGCCACAAACACGGTCCTCTGTGGCCCCTAGTGGAAGGTCAACCATTGCAATTTTTCGGGTTGTTGTCTTTAATGGTTCGCCTCGCTCCGCCTTTTCCCTTGTCTCTTGGCTCATCAATTCACGGTCTGCTGGATCTGAATTGAATGGGTCGTCTGCTACCACCTGGATCTCTGGCAGTAGATCCACCAAGGCTCTTACAGTTGTGGATTTGCCTGTGCCACGATCGCCCATAATCATGACTCCCCCTATCTTGGGGTCAATCACATTTAAGATAAGTGCCAATTTCATCTCTTCTTGCCCTACTATAGCTGTAAAGGGGAAGACAGGCCTCGCCTGTTCTGGAGCTTTGATATCTGCCATAATTGTTTGAATTGTTAAAGTGAATTCCTTTGCCCAGTGCATGCGACCAGACTTTACATGTTTCTTCAACACGTTTCGAAGCTGCCTTGCCGATTTAGCTGATGTGCTATCAGCTGAAGAGAATGGGGACAGAGGCCTGTGAGGCCTGTGGGGCCTGTGAGGCCTGTGAGGCCTTGAGATGCACGCATTGCTTTGCTATGCAAAACCCAAGCCCTTTCGCCGAACGGGGTTAAAAGATGTGCATTGCAAAGCAATGCGCCCTGGGCGCTTCGATGGACGGACTAAACCAAAGGCCCGCGTAGAGCTTTGCGATGCGTGCATCCCAAGGCCTCACAGGCCTCACAGGAGCAGGCCTCACAGGGGTTCGGCGTTTCGTTGAACGGGCCCACGCCCAAGGGCGTTCCTTGCATTGCAAGCAATGCAAGGACGGGTTCGGCGTTCCCGCTGGACGGATGCAAGGGTCAAGCCCTTGCCAGTTTGCAACCTGTAAAACATGCAAAGCCCATGAGGCTACTACTGTTCACGTCTTGTCAGCTCTCCCCTCGGCCACGAACGCGATGTGGCTAATCTCTTTACAGCTCATACTCTCTTTACATCGCAAATGACGGAGGGCTTTTCTCGAAGGAATGCAGCCTTGGAGATGGGCTTGTGCAAGGTGAACTGGGAAGAGCTAGATGCATGGATCATAATTGTTTTTTCATTTCTACCTTTATAGTAATAGAAATTGCAATGCTTTTCAAACAGACGTCTGTTTGAAAAGCCAGAGAAAAAACTCGTGGTGAGTAGTGTACTAACATGCGAGTTGAAGTACATTTTTATACAATATATAAATAAGAGAATTCCTCCTAAATCCGCGCCTCTATACGGAGTTGAGAGGCTATACGCGGCAAGAGGCAGGGCTTACTGCTAAATCCCCAGGCTTTACGGGGACAGGCTTCACAGGCCTCACAGGCCTCACAGGCCCCACAGGCCTCACAGGCCTCACAGGGGCAGGGGCCCACGCCCAAGGGCGTTCCGTCGGACGGGCAGAAGCCCACGCCCAAGGGCGTTTCGTTGAACGGGCCTTGCATTCCTACGGGATGCACGCATTGCAAAGCAATGCAAGCCCAAGGGCGGTCCGTCGTACGGGCAGGGGCCCACGCCCAAGGGCGTTCCGTCGGACGAGTTCGGGGTTTCGTCGGACGGGTTCGGCGTTCTAAGCATTGCTTGCAATGCAAGGACGGGTTCGGCGTTCCGTCGGACGGGCTCGATGTTTCGCTGAGCCCCTGTGAGGGGGTTGAATGAAGGCTATGCATTGCCTTACCATGGAAGACAGAAGAGTGCTCCCTCGGATGGTTTTGTCGCTCCATCGAGTATTAAGCTGGACTTCCCTTGCAACTGAATTCAGGCTACTATAGTAAGTACTGAGAAGAAAATTTTTCCTTTTATTTTGCAAGCAGTTATACATATGCAACTTTCTAAAACCGATCTCTCCACGGTTTCCTCTAGCCTGCGGGAGCTCTTGTTACCCGTAGAATCGAGGATTCGATCAACCTTACTGGCCTTGGGCATGGTGGTTTTGATTGGCCTCTCAGCCAATCAGCCTGCACAAAGCTATCCGGTCTTTGCACAACAGAATTACGCCAACCCACGGGAAGCAAATGGCCGCATTGTGTGTGCCAATTGTCACTTGGCTCAGAAATCAGTTGAGATCGAGGTGCCACAATCAGTGCTACCAGATACTGTTTTTGAAGCAGTGGTAAAGATCCCCTACGATCAACAGGTGACACAAGTTCTTGGTAATGGCAAGAAGGGTGGCCTCAATGTGGGTGCGGTCCTTATCCTTCCAGAGGGCTTCTCCGCAGCACCGGCCGACAGAATACCTGAGGAGATGAAGGCTAAAGCTGGGAAACTGTATTTTCAGCCGTATGCGTCTGACAAGAAAAACATTCTGGTGGTTGGCCCGGTACCGGGTAAGAAATACAGTGAGATGGTTTTCCCATTGCTTTCACCAGACCCTTCCAAAGACAAGAATGTCTCTTTCTTGAAATACCCTATCTATCTAGGGGCAAACAGGGGGAGAGGTCAGGTTTACCCAGACGGCTCGAAAAGCAACAACACTGTTTTTAATGCGTCTACGGGTGGAACTATCTCTCAAATCCAGCCTGTCGAGAAGAAGGGAGGATTTGAGATAACCATCGAGACCGGGAATGGTGAACCAATCGTCGACAAAGTGCCCGCAGGTCCAGATCTGATTGTTAAGGTTGGCCAAACAATTCAGGCAGATCAGCCATTAACCAACAACCCTAACGTGGGCGGATTTGGCCAAAAAGACACTGAGATTGTTCTCCAAAACCCTGTGCGTGTGCAAGGCTTGCTTGCCTTCTTCTCTTTTGTTGTGTTGACACAAGTCTTCTTAGTGCTGAAAAAGAAACAATTCGAGAAAGTCCAGCTCGCGGAAATGAACTTCTAATCTGTAGGCTTGGTCTAGGTTTCTGGACTCTTTCTCCCAACTCAGTTAGTGAAAGATTGTAGGGTTTGATGGCCAGGGACGAGGTTTCAAAGGTCTCTAATCATGGCCTTACAGCTGCAAGCACCAAGTTGACCGGCCTTACTGGCTCGGCCTCACAAGGATCCCACAGAGCGCCGAATCATTCACCGAAACGGGCTTGCCTCACAGGCCACATAGGCCTCAAAGGCCTCAAAGGCCTCAAAGGCCACACAGGGGTTCGAAGGCCACCCGTGCTCTGATGCGCTTGCGCATCAGAGCACGGGTGGCCTTCGAACCCCCAGGAGGCCTCGGGAAGCTCAGCCTCTAGGGCCTGTGTGGCCTTGTTAGCTTGCCTCCACAGCTCGCCCACACTCCAGAGAAAGGCCCTTGGAGTTCAAAGGCTACCCGTGCGCAGCAAGACCAAGGACGGGGCTGGGGCCCTGGCCGGGATGGCACCGAATCTTCATTTGCTGACTCGCCAATTGTTTGATGCTATGGTTGTTGTATTCGCTCTGCAAAAATGCTAAAATACTTTAGCTCATCTATAGCTCATCCATTGCCAACAATTTCACCTTAGAGCGGCATAGGCGAATCGCCGATTCGCAGCAGAGCGAGACCTAGTGTCTTTTCGGTAATGCCTTAATAATGTTTCAGAAAGCTTGAAGTTCACAAAGCTGAACAAAGAGTTGTCAGAGAGAACTATGGTTGGTTTGGGCTATTAGCTCAGTTGGTTAGAGCGCACCCCTGATAAGGGTGAGGCCGCTGGTTCAAATCCAGCATAGCCCACCCCCAACACAATGTAGAACTCGTCCTTGCATTGCTTGCAATGAAGGAGGGCCTAATCCGTCCGGCGGAGCGCGGGTTCCGTGGAACAGATTCATTCATTGTTTGTTTCCTTGAACGGATGGGCAGTTTCAATCCATATCGTAAGGGGGTATAGCTCAGTTGGTAGAGCGCTGCTTTTGCACGGCAGATGTCAGCGGTTCGAGTCCGCTTACCTCCACCCACACACGAAAACCTTTCCGGTTGCATCTGTTCAGCTTGATCTGACTTCCTTGACAATTGATTTGACAAGCCAGCAGGCGGAGAGGGAAGAGATTGGTAGGCTTGACTTTCCTGTTTCTTTAGTATAAAGTGTTTGTAACAAGGTCAAACAATGTAAGGCTTACGGTGGATACCTAGGCACCCAGAGACGAAGAAGGGCGTGGAAACCAACGAAATGCTCCGAGGAGCTGGAAACAAGCTTTGATCCGGAGATCCCCGAATAGGGCAACCTCTAGAACTACCTGTTGAATTCATAGATAGGAGAGAGACAACCCGGTGAATTGAAACATCTTAGTAGCCGGAGGAAAAGAAAGCAAAAGCGATTCCCTGAGTAGCGGCGAGCGAAATGGGATCAGCCTAAACCGACCTTACATGTAGGGTCGGGGTCGTGGGAGGAAATAGCCTCTTGTCCCAGTGTGTCGGCAAGACATCTCTGGCGAGAAGAGCGGTATGCACGCATCAGCGTCTCTGTTTGGTTGAACATAACCAAATGTAGAGTCGCTCTTGATATGCTACTTGTCTAGACGAAGCAGCTGAATCCTGCACCAAAGATGGTGAAAGTCCAGTAGTTGAAAGATGAGTTGCTGTGATATTGGTACTTGTGAGTTGCTTGGGGCATTGGTCCTAGGCATCCGTATCTATTTCTCATCCCGAGTAGCATGGGACACGTGAAACCCCGTGTGAATCAGCGAGGACCACCTCGTAAGGCTAAATACTCCTGGGTGACCGATAGTGAAGAAGTACCGTGAGGGAAAGGTGAAAGAGAACCCCTGAAGGGGAGTGAAACAGCGCATGAAACCGTAATCTGACAAGCAGTGGGAGGGGCATGAGCCCTGACCGCGTGCCTGTGGAAGAATGAGCCGGCGACTTATAGGGAGTGGCAGGGTTAAGGAGTTTCTCCGAAGCCAAAGCGAAAGCAAGTCTTAATAGGGCGAGAAGACGTCACTTCTTATGGACCCGAACCCGGGTGATCTAACCATGGCCAGGATGAAGCTTGGGTAACACCAAGTGGAAGTCCGAACTCATCGATGTTGAAAAATCGTGGGATGAGCTGTGGTTAGGGGTGAAATGCCAATCGAACTCGGAGCTAGCTGGTTCTCCCCGAAATGCGTTGAGGCGCAGCGGTTGACGAGGAACCTCGTTTGAGGCCATGAGCTGTCTAGGGGTAAAGCACTGTATCGGTGCGGGCTGCGAGAGCGGTACCAAATCGTAGCAAACTAAGAATACTAGGCATGTCTTTCCGTCAACCAGTGAGACAGTGGGGGATAAGCTCCATTGTCAAGAGGGAAACAGCCCAGATCACCAGCTAAGGCCCCTGAATGATCGCTAAGTGGAAAAGGAGGTGAGAATGCCGAAACAGCCAGAAGGTTTGCTTAGAAGCAGCCATCCTTTAAAGAGTGCGTAATAGCTCACTGGTGGAGCGTTCTTGCGCCGAAAATTTACGGGACTAAGCGATCTGCCGAAGCTGTGGGATACCAGCACAAGGAGCTGGTATCGGTAGGGGAGCGTTCCGCCTTAGGGTGAAGCATTGGTGTAAACCGGTGTGGACGAAGCGGAAGTGAGAATGTCGGCTTGAGTAACGCAAACATTGGTGAGAATCCAATGCCCCGAAAACCTAAGGGTTCCTTCACTAGGTTCGTCCATGGAGGGTTAGTCGGGTCCTAAGGCTAGGCCGAAAGGCGTCGTCGATGGGAAACAGGTTAACATTCCTGTACTTCTTCTTGGTTGGCACCGAGGGACGAAGGAGGCACGAGGTGACCAAAATTGGATTTTGGTGGAAATGACTGAGGCTAGAAGAGATAGAAAAGAAACTATTCTTGAGCTGAATCATGACACGGCCCCATTGTTAGCTGCAACCTTCGGGGAGTGGCTTTGTGGGGTTCACTTCTCTCTGTCAAACTTCCTAGAAAAGCTCGAACTGCTGCAATACCAAGATGAACCCGTACCCGAAACCGACACAGGTAGGTGGGTAGAGAATACCTAGGGGCGCGAGACAACTCTCTCTAAGGAACTCGGCAAAATGGCCCCGTAACTTCGGGAGAAGGGGTGCCCCCGCAAGGGGGCCGCAGTGACCAGGCCCAGGCGACTGTTTACCAAAAACACAGGTCTCCGCTACGTCGCAAGACAAGATATGGGGGCTGACGCCTGCCCGGTGCCGGAAGGTGAAGGAAGTTGGTTATTCCTCGGAAGAAGCTGGCGACCGAAGCCCCGGTGAACGGCGGCCGTAACTATGACGGTCCTAAGGTAGCGAAATTCCTTGTCGGGTAAGTTCCGACCCGCACGAAAGG
>JADEYI010001007.1_pt1 | contig 25810 bp, 37 predicted proteins | sample 8542331 | NCBI WGS metagenome assembly JADEYI01 (sample SAMN16510988, study PRJNA670497) | mine drainage metagenome | isolation source: biofilm near Copperflume 1 | place: Germany: Marsberg coppermine Kilianstollen | collected 2018-02
CCTGCCAAGAGGCAAGGTGCGTCCTGCAGACAAGCTGCAGTTGAAGGCTGCCACATGCCTACCCCTTGTTGGACTCGCCAGATCCAAGCAAGACCCAATCAACCGTGGGCACGGTGCTCAGTATTTGTATCGCCCCCCGCCAGCCGGGACCAGTCAGTCATACAGCCGAATATTCAAGCCACATGCACATGTCAGGACATCAGCTGATGTGCACTAATTATCAGACCTTCCCCAGATGCAAAAAGCCTCAAACAGCCCCAATCTTGCTGAAGGAACCACACAATTGACAGCAACAGGTGTCTCTTCGGGGCCTGCACAGACTGCACTTGTTCGGCTCGTGGAAAGTTCATTCATTGCCATGGAAAATGCAGCAATTGCAAGAGCAACACCTGAGAAGTTTGTGACAGATGGGCAGTGACAGACTGCCTACAATACCGATGAGCCTCAGGTGGCCAAAATGTAATAACGATAACCAGTAAGACACTAAGTTTTTACTTGGCCTGATGTACAAAAAAGAGCTCGCACCTTGTCAAAGGTGACGTTGGACAGCGAGTCGAACAGCCCAGACTGGAAGTGGGGAACGACAGATGGCGGGTCACTGCCAAGGGACAATATCTCGAGCAGAGTGGGGTCGCTGACGAAATAGAAGCGAGGGAACTCCGCCCGCTTGGTCTCCAGGTAGGCGCTGAGTGATTTCTGGCACAGCTCCAGCTGCTCTAGTAAAGTGGGCAGGAGGGAACGCAGCATGTCCGAGCTCACGCAGACTGCCAGCACGTTTTGTGTCTCACTGGCAAAAGCCACAATCTGCAAAATAAAAACCAGCAGAGAGAGTGTTATTCTCTTGCCGCATGCATGTACGGACCGCTGGCTTAGGACAGTTTTGTTGCACAAGGAATGTAAATTCTTGCCTGTAGAAGTGAGTGGTGCATGCTGCGAGTGCTCTGCGTCAGGTTCAGGGGGTGATACGAAAGGCACCAGGATTGCCAGCATCACACATGGCATGCAAGCATTGATTCCTCTCATCCAATAAGCACTGCTTGCTGGAGATTGGGTGAGAAGAAGAAGACGCTACATGTCTCAAGCGATGGACTTCAGCTGGCCACCTAACCCTTGCATGCTTGAAACAAACACAGCAAACACTGCGCACAGAGCTCCCAGAGCCAACTGCCCTAGAAAAGACAACGTCCTAGAAAAGAAAAGAAAAAATGGATAAGTTTTATAGTGGGTGGACAGCGGGAATCGAACCTTCATGAAGGATTTGTCGATGTTTTGGAAACGCTTGGCCTCGAGCGGCAGCTGTTTGACGATGTCTCCGCCTGAGAAGACGGCTTCAACGTACATCCACAGGTTCTGAACCGCCAGCCACTGCTCTATCTGCGCGCGCACCAACCACCCTTGTCTTCATGCTTATTACTAATTCTCCCAGTAAATCCCTCCGAAATTTGAGGGAATGGAATCCTCCCATCCCCGTGCCAGCCTATGGGAACACTCCCGTCCGTATAATTTGCAACGCTCAATCAAAGCTGGCCATTGTCAGCCCTCTACACACCGTGTAACTGTGTTCTATCTGCCTCAAAACTTACTGTGCTGTTTGCGTTGCCGCCTTCACCAACAGCACAGCAAGAACTAGACAGAGCAGAACAGCGCCACACGGCGACCAGAGGCCTGATATTCTTAGGAAGGCCACTTGGTCTCTCAACTCTGTCTCACAGGCCGAAGATTGGCAAGATACTGGGTTGCACCCTCTGTAGAATTTTCTGCGAAGAAGAATATCGGGGCTATCTGGGCGAAGCATGGGTGACATCAGCACTGACTAAGCACGCCTGGCTTGCTGACAAAGCACATTCTCGCGTACGCATGCAGTGAGCGGGAGTTACCAGCTAAAACATAGACGGGAGGTCTACGTTTTTCACTGTTTATTAATTACTTATGTGACCTCTTTGAAAAGAGCCCGATCCGTTCTCACCCCGATGGAGGTCGAGAGTATAAGTATGCCCATACCTTCTAAGATTTTTGGTATTTCGTTGTGATTGGTATCGATCCCAAGCCCGGGTTTGCTGATTCGTCAAAGTTTAGTGATGCAGGGTTTGTTTTCAAGTCCCCAGGCGACTGTTTATCAAAAATACAGGTCTCCGCTACGTGACCATCCCTTGAGCTCACACTAAATATCCCCGCTCTGTGTTCTCAACCCACAGGAATCGTCTTGGAAAGGGAAAAAAAAGCATGACAGAAGATAAAATGCGAGCCTGTTTACTGACAAGGCCTTCAGACGTCAAACTTGTGGACGGCTGTCTTTAGGGAACACTCTGCTTAGTCCATCATCACACCCCGCACTCCCTTGCTTGCTGGGTGTAAGGTTCAGGATTTAGGATTACACCCTAGTTATACCCTACTAGTTCACACACATCACATCACACTAGTTATACCCTAACTACACCCTACCAACCCCAAATATATACAAAACCCCAGGAAATATCAGTGATGTCAGCGGTGAGTAAGCGCGCCTGTTCGCTGACGAGGCCGAGCTTTCCGAGCCAGGTGGTGACCTGCTCCCGGAAGGGTACCGCAAATCTGTTGGTTGCCATCGATCCAAGCGCCATCTGCGCATCTTCCAACTTTTCCACCAGCTCAGCCGTCTCGCTCGGCTGCGCGCAAAACATAGATTATGGGTGAGTTTTGGTTTGGCAGTCCCTGTCTGATGTAATAGGGTTGCACCATCTTTCCCTCTAGGCCTTCCTCTACATATATATCAGCACTCTCTATGTAGGCTTTAGGGTTTTACTATTACCCTATGTGACCCTGTATGGTCCTATAAGACCCTAAACCCTAAAAACACTGAAGATGTTACCTTTGCCCGTTGAGGTTCTTGATTTAGTGGTACGTTAGCCACTTGAATGTGCTTTTGATTGTGCTGCAGCAGACTATGTTCCCACATATAACAGAACCAAAGTCCTACAAACTGTATTAAATGACGGGGATCTGAAGTTTGCCATCCGCAAGGCATCCCTGGAGGGATCTTGACCAGGTGCCAGTCTGAGCTTTACTCAGTTCAAAAGGACACTTCAGCCAGGGTTTCTTTTAGTGGCGTTCTGAGGTCTTGTGGCTCTTCAACGAATAAACCTGGCATTTTGGTGGCGCATAAACTACCTTAAAGTCCTGCTTTGAAGCCACCGATTGGCTACTAAAGATAACTCACCAGCGCAGGAATCCACATTTTCATCCCTTTTCGGCAAAAGCACGCCAAAAATCAGCAGTTCCAGGAGAAATTTCTGAGGAACGCAGCATTTTGATTACTCTGTCTTGTGGCTTCAAAGTTCAGGCAATCTAGCATATGCTTGTAGCCACGTTTTCTTCCACCCAAAATCATTGAAAGAAACGCTGACCTCAGCGCTTCTCGAGGGTGCAACAGGGTGATATCAAGGATGTGGCCCCTCAGCCAGTAGCCTAACATGGGAGCGGCAGAGCACTGCAAATGACAGGTCTGTTTAAAAGTATCCTCGGCATGAGAGGCAAGCCATCTGCTGTTGTTCAGCCACAGACATGATAGGCTACGGCCTGAGGGGACAGCACAATCCTTCTGCCGGCAAGCGCACAGAGAAAAAGGGCTGCAAGGATCTCTACTTCTGCGGTAATCCAAGAGCAATGTCTTCCCGCCACTTCCTTTCCACCTTTGATTTCAAAGGAAGTGGCTTAGGAATGACAGTGCTCTTGAAATGCCGCCTCATCTACCAAGAAATTTTCTCAACTGATCGTGCCCTCAAAATTATTGTGCGCCAGTACTTACAGAATATATGCTCGCAAACGCGGCTTCTCCCTGCCCTTTACGCATGCCTTTTCCCGATAGATTTCGACCACAAGTTTAAACCACAAGAGAACGAGCGCTCCGGCATGCCTCACCTTGAGCACAACGGCGCCTCTGGACTTGTACTCCTGGAAAGTAAGCGCCATGTCACCCCAGTCGAGAGCAATGCCCGTCAGCTTGGCCTCTATGGCTTCCTCTTTCAGCGCGGCGGAGGCCAGGTCTTCGACGGCGTCCCTCTTTGCCAGAATGTTGGCGCCCAGCAGATGGCCCAGCTTGAAGACGTCCTCGGATAAGTCCAGCTCCGTGCCTGATCAGGTGTACAATGACTCGTGCATAAATCAAGAAGGGTGTTCAAGTGACAGCTGGATGTGTCGGCATCATCAACAAGGTGACCCAGCTTAAACATCCGACAGATCCAGTTGCACGCCTAAATGTTGAGTGACGTCTCATGTGTGTGTCACTCCTTTGTAGCTATGGGACAATAGCATGAGTCAGCTTCAGAGGGCACCAGCTGGCCAAAAAATTACGTACATTAAGCATGGCAGGTGAAGAAGGTCAGTCTTTCCAGGCAGTGCTGATAGACGGACTAGTGGTTGACAATCTTGCAGTCGTTGTATCCGCACATGTCCTCGGATCTTACAACTCTGTGCTGATTCGCAGTGCAGCATCAAACTTGGGACAATACCAGCCAAAGACGGCGGAAACCCCAAGAAAAACTACAATTCTTCCCGGGTATTTTATTCTCCGTGCTCCCCAACCTTGACCATTATTTCGGCTGGGAGGGGGTTCTGGCATATAAGAGACGCCGGAAGAGGGATTGCTCACCGGTGGCGCGCATTATCTCCTGCCAGTGCCGCGGGCGCATAGCTCGGCTGGCGAGCGCCTTGAACAGCGGAAGCTGCTCAAGAAAATCATCGATCGTCCGCTTGCAGTCGTTGAAGGCCTGCCACTCCCGCAGCGCCTACGCGCGCCATCATTTGCTATTTATGTTTCTGTTTTTAATATTACACGCTTTCCCTGCCACATGCCAAGGTGCGTCCTGCAAACAAGCTGCAGGTAAAGCGTGTCATAATCTTACACCTTGATGGACTCGGCAGACCCAAGAAAGACCCAATCAACCGTGGGCACGCTGCTCATATATCGTGCTAGTAAACCTTTCTAGGGAATATTTCATTTTGTGGCCTCGAAAGGGATATTCAAAAGCCTCTTAAAGGCCAAAATTTCGCCTTCTTCAATTGTACAAGGCCACATTGGCTTTTGAAAGACACTAACAAAACATGCCAGGCATACTTCCTGATTTGGGGCAGTAAAAGTTGTGCTGGCGGGGCATCGTCGCTAAGCCAATTGGAGGGCGCGCCTTGGGCAGTTTTTTGGCCTGCGCCTGGAATGCGAGCACAGTGTCGTTCATGGTGTCCATTTGGGCGACCACGTCCGTCCAGAGGAGTTCCCCAAACCCGCGGATCGTGGTGATGACCGTAACGTACAGCCTGCACGCATGGTGAGTCACCCGCTGATGTCATCAGAATTAGGCATGCTGACATCACAAGAAATAAGGAAAGCGTGACACACGCAGCCAGGAATGATACTTTATTTCGGCGAAATGGAGGACATGCAGCGTTTTGGTAACCACAAAAAGTGAGCCGCTTTGTAGCTTGCGGCAAATGGCGATTTCACAGCAGCAGAGGTTGTCTGATGCACTGCCCAACTCCAAAACAATGGCCTTATGCTTGGACAAAGGGCACTGGACCAAAAACCTCTGACGCAGTTCAAGGATCGCCATTTGTTGCAGGCGCGAAACACAAGCAGGCACAGCTGAAGAATGGGTAAATATTCGCACAGTCACAGGCGACTGGGCATCGACAGTCGCTCTTTGCCCATCCCAAAAGCAATCATTGCCGGAGCCGCACGTCACAATGTTGAAACAGGAACCAGAACCCTGCGCTCCTGGCTGCATGGATTTCATTTACAGCCGAAGGGGTTTTTGTAGGAATATGTAGGGTTTTGCCTAATTCCAAAACCCAAAAAACACAATAACCCCCTGAGAAAATGAAGAATATAGGGGCGCACGAGTAGAGGCGGTTGAGCATGGAGAGTTCGCGCTCGGTGTTCTCGAGGCCCGGGTACAGAGTTACGGGCAGCCCAAAGAGCTCCTCGCCGCTCGCCAGGCTGTCCCACTTGCGCTTGCGCATCTGCACCGCCACAGATCCTCCTTTGTCAGCACTTGAAAACCCAACCCTTCTTAAAATTATAGGGTTCATGGGTTTTTAAACATTAAAAATTCAAATTTAAAAAATAAAACCTCTTCATCTATGATACGGATGGGAATCATCTGTCATCCACTCTACAAGTCCTACTTCCGGCTGCTGGGTTGCGCTTGAGAGCGCTCCTGACACACTGCGGTTTGCGGCTCGATGGCAAGATGTGAAGCAACCACTGGCATGAGATGCATGCATGTATCCTCTAAAGCACTGTATAGCAAAACAGATGACAGCATGCTTTGCAGGCCTCAACCGCAGGTTAGCATCCCAGCCACGCGCAGACTGCCCTTGCAAATTACTCCCCGAGCATGTTTTGGGTGCACTCCTTTCTAAACATAATAGAAGTAGAAGGGTGGCACACCTCGAATGGCTGCTGGAATTTCTTCAATCGGTCCACGGCCTCCATGGGGTCCAGGCCAGGGACCATGGGCCCGTGCGCTTCCCACTCTATGCGGAAGCTGCGCGCATCTGCCACGAAACTGCCCACGTCCGCCGCCAGCTTCTTCTGAAAGCCCGCCTGCTCCAACAGACACAAGCCATTGCTGCAAACTCAAATAGTTTAATATTTTTGAAATTTTTAAATTTGTAAATTTGAAAAGAGAAATGATCTCATCCGATCCGTCAAACCCGCAACCAACTTCTTCTGAAAGCCTGCCTGCTCCAACATTCACGATCCGTGATAGCAACTGGACTGGTAAACAGTTGAGGGACGCTGGACTCCTTCTGCAATCAAAGCTTCCCATGGCCGTTGCAAGGCATGGAAAAGTATTGAAGGTAAAATCACAGCGGTTTCATTGAGAGCATTCAGTGACAACGGCTGAATGGGAGTTTGATTGGGCAGGTTTGTGGTGCATAGACATGACTAGAACTCAGAAGATCAGCACACAGCTGAAGCACGAAAAACGCTAAACGCTAAACGCCCGTGCTTTAGCTTTGTGCTGATCTTCTGAGTTCTAGTCATGTCTATGCATCACAAACCTGCCCAATCAAACTCCCATTCCGCTGTCGTCACTGAATGCTCTCAAGCATGTGGCTCTTCAAGGAGAGTTTCTCAGGCTTTGCAAAAGCTGCATGACTCTAAAGAAAGCCTAGATTTGCCGCTTGCAGAACCCTAGGAGCAATGCATCCCAGAATCCAAAATTAAAATCCCAGAAAAACAGCCAACCAAATTCCTACACCATTTGGCTTCACTGACAGCTGCGCTGATCGCTGAGCACATGATGTCATGCCGGCATGTGCCGGCACATGCGCGCACCTGCAGGCGGTGCAGCTCCTCGCCGGCTTCCTTGGCACGCCGTCGTAGACGCTTCCATCCCTGCCGCAGATCACTCACCGCATCCAACTCCTCCGCCGGCAGCTTCACCTGCACCGCACATTCATTGCCATCAAATTTATATTGAAAAATTTTGAAATTTTGAACTTTTGGGTTCAGGTTTCAAATTTTTGGATTTTTAGATTCTGGCTTTGGAATCTGATGACAACAGATTCACTGCCAGCGTCAGTCGCCTTGAACTCACATTTCAGTGCACTGTTCCTGTCTTGGTCGTGGACAACTTTGAACCGGGGGTGGTAAATTATAGACTCGTCACTGCATTTGTACTGCCTGCGCAGCCTGCTTGGCACCCAAGGCTGGTTGTCGCAGTCTCATGACAGCGGAAGTTCTTGTGCCACATATCACATGAGCCTGTGGCCGCTCACTCACATGATGGGTGGACTTGAGAATTACGCCGCCTTGAAGCAGAGAGAAGTACACTTACAGCTGAAGTAACAGAAATTGGTCTCCGGTGCGACTGGTGGAGAAAATGCAAGGACGTGTAAGAGACCCACAAAGTGCTGCTGGAACGCCTGAAGCCTTGGAGGGCTGAAAAAACGTTTGATTGCAGCTATCGTAATAGTGGTAGTTATGAAATTGCAAAATATCTACGCCGGGAGATGAGTCACCTCGTAGCGTGCCAACAGCGCGTACATGTCTTCAATGGGCGCAATGTGGGCATCGATGTCCACCTCCCGCTCGTTTACCTGAACACGACACGACCATGCGTATTTGCTGTCAATTGTGATAATTGGCGTGTTTGCTTTTGCCTAGCACAAACAGGGTTGCTTCTAGATGGACAGAAAGACTCAAGCTGCCGGACAGGAGAGCGTCATGCGAATTGGGGACAAATGCGCCATCTGCGAGCTGCTCGTGCTAACCTAAAACAAAACTTAGGAAAGCGTGAGCGAGCTGCAGCACGAGCATTCATCCCCAATTCAACATTCCACTTCTGCGGAGGCAAGCTCGTTTGGTATTTCTTTTCGTCCCGTCTGCTGCAGGCATACTGACCACCGCTGTGACACCCAGGTTTTGGGCACCATGTAAGACAGCTCACCTCTTTGATGGTGAGCATGACACTTCGCACATCTTCCAGATCTGCCACTTTGTCACTCAGCTTGGCAGTCGTGTCTCGCAGGTACGCCTCAAACACCTGTACGCATAATGACGGTGGACTCAACCTGTCCCCTTCATTGACAAGCTTCATTTGAGATTAACGCAGCCGCCAAGGCCGGACGTAACTAGCTACGAGCCTTTTCCTGAGCACCTTGCTCGTTCACCAGCTTCTGACCCCTGAAAACCCCTGATTGCAGCTTGACTTGGCACTCTATCGCTCAGTGAAACAAAACGTTCCAAGCAAGCTTATGCTGAGCCTCATGCATGGCCATTTTGAGTCCTAGTTTCATGACAAGATACACTTCCACGTGACCTTCAAGGAACGTACAACTTGAGAATCATCGTGAAGCAAAAGAATTCATGGCAGGGCCCCCGAACCCGCAAATCTTCAGCACCCTTTCGGTGCAGGTTCTTGGCGAATGCAGCTTTCCAGGCGGCAACTTCTGATTTGAGGCTGGCGCGCAGCGGTGAGGTGTCCAGCATCAAAGTGCCCGCTCTGTACGAGGGCGATGCCTCCGCCACCGCTCTTTCCACCGCCAGATACTTCTTCAGCTCACCCTCGAAATCCTGAGCATCCGCACAATCGCCCTTATAAAAATGCGTCAAAATCACCCCCTCAAGTTTTCTTGAGGATGCACTCTATCATGCCTTTGTTCTTTCTTACAGTATTCTCCATATTTCTCGACAGCATACATTGGGCATCCAGAAGAATCTTGCCAGAAGGCGCCATGTGATTTTGAACAATTTGGAGAGGCAGCATGTGGTTTTGTTTTTCTGGCGCAGGTTTCCATCAACATTCCTGGCATGGCTCAACCGGAACCAAAGGAGTCCCCATCACCGAGCATTCACGTCCCAGTGAGTAATGAAAATTAGTAAACAGTAGTACAAAAAGGTAGAGAAAAGGTAGTAAAAAGATTAAAGTGGAAAAAAATAAGGAAGAGAGGCGCTGGATAATTACCTTTAGCTTGGGGTTGCTGGCGAGGAATTTGGCGTGCTCGGTGGCGATGTCTCGCTGCCACAGGAATGAGAAGCTGTCAAAGCCGCCCAGAAACGCTGCCACTCCCGCCGTGCTTGTCTCAACTGCACCAGCCAATGCTTGCACCACCTGCAGCAGCGAATGTAACTCGAATTGGAACATTGAAACCTTGCATTGAGCAAAGCATGTCATTTGACGCAGATTTCAACCTGCGGCAGAGTTGCTACAAGTCTCTGCCAAGATGATTCCTGCAGGGTTTGCTGGTAGACATGAGAACTGTTGTTTTATTATCAGACGCTGACGCATGCGGACGCACCTTGCTTCTTAGCAGGAAGAGCGTGTAATAATAATAATTATTGTTATTATTATCATCACACGCTGTCACCTACCAGAAGGCAAGGTACGTCCTGCAGACAAGCTGCAATTCAAGGGCTGCCACAATCCCACCCCTTGTTGGACTCGCCAGATCCAAGCAGACCCAATCAACCATGGGCACGGTGCTCAGCATTTATCCGCAAGCCGGGGCCGGGGACAAGAATATGCAGAAAGTATAATGCAAACCCAGATTCTGCGGAGCCTGCTCCAGCCAGAGCAGATGTGTTGGACAGGCCAAATAGGAGAGCAAGTAGCTTGGGGGAAAACAATTTCCTGCTGAGCCAAAATAGGCACCTGGGTGATGTCAGCATCGCGGGAGATGAGGTCACCATAGGACTCGGCCGCCTGCTGCCTGCCCGCCCATACCTTCAGAGCATTTGAGCAGTGCAGCACCTGCAGACCAATCACACAATTCATGCACCATGCCTTTTCCTTTAGCACACATGCACCCGCATTCTTGTATAAGTCCATGATCTTCTACTGCTGCAGCATGATGATGCCACCATCAGCATCACACAGCTCCGGAAATGTTGGTGAAGGGAGACAGGCATCACAATATATCTTTGAACATCAGGTCGTGGAATGTGCAGCAGCAGATTGAGACTGATAATGCAATCGTTGTTTTGATTTGCATGAGGCACGGCGCTCCTGCAGACAAGCTGCAAGTAAAAGGCAGCCACACATCCCACCGCTTCTTGCTCTCCTCAGATCCAAGCACGACCCCATCAACCACCATCCAGGCCGTAAGTGTGATAACAATAGTTGCTTGCATGGTCAGAAATGACACAAGTACCTGCTGCGCTGCAGTGTCAATGGAGGCCTGTATAGCTGCAGGAGATGGGCTGAGCCCCACGCTGGGCACGCTCAGCTCGACCGCCACCTGGAACAGAGCAGCAGGAACGCCGTTGCAGACCGGACCGCTGACTCGCCGCTGCAACAATCGCAGGCTGTCTCCCGTCGCCGCCAGGACCGCCTGTTGAGGCAACACCGCTTGACTTTAATTCAAACTCGAAAAGGAGCCTGCAAATACAGCCGTTGACCGTGGCAGGCTCTTATTTGTCGCCGCAAGCATAGCCTGTTTAGGCAACAACCTTTTCAACTCAAATTCTAGTTGGAGGATGAGGCATGAGATGGGTTGGCCAGAAGTGCGGCAGCAGCATTGCTGCTTTTGTAAGAGGTACACGGGCCCTTGAGGAGCGCCTACTGCCAAAATGTCCTGAATCTTCAGCCACACAGGAAAATCTCTACTATGTGCTTCAAGTGCCCAAGGACAAGTCAGTCAGTCGCCACACGGTCAATGATACTTGCAATTTGCATTTGCCAGAGCAACACCCTCCATCTCTGCAAAATCTCAGGGAAAAAAATGCACAACTGGTTGGAGTTCACCTGGTGCATGCGTTGGGAGTAGTGTTGCCGGAACGTCCCCTTGGCGCTGTCAGGCAGAATGACTCCCTCTGCGTCGCCGCAGGGGCTGTGCTCCGCCAATCGGATCACCTCATCCACGCTCCTCTCGACCTCCTTGTTCCTGCAGATCACATCAATCCAAATGAGACCTCTTGAGTTTCTGGCCCAAGTCAGCGACTGGCGGATTAAACAGGCAGCAAAGAAGCTACTTGAGCTGCTGACTTCCCTTCCGATGATGCCTGTGCCAAGTATTCTGATGACAGGCGCTTTCCCAGCGAATTGCCACCAGCTTTGCTTGCCTCTCACCAGACGAGAACAGCACTGGCTATAACGCAACTTTTTCTCCCAGGAACTTTCCACGACATTGCAGGTGCACGCACTGAACACCATTCTCTCTCTAGAAAGGGAGATTTTGCACTGGTCTTACCGATGCGACCAGTGTCACAGCTGCGTGCCAGTATCAAGCATGCTATCACTGAAGCGCTATGACTAATCACCCAGGGCCAATGCTTGATACAAGCAGAGAGCTTTGACACTGGCTTCACCGCCTCAAGTCTATTGGTGGTGCTGCTATGCAGGTGCCCGCCCTAAATAATATTGTGCCTTCAGCAATTGAAATTTGCACTGGCCGTCCCAATGAGGCACGTGTCACTCATTCCTGCCAGGTAGCAAACGTGCTCCCGGCAAAGAACACTGAAATAACCGCATTCCACGTTCCTTGCTTGGTGCCCGCGCAGAAGTGGACACCGGCCTCAAAGCAGTCCTTCTATTCAGGGTGCCCCAAGTGCAAATGCCCAAATGGAGCGGCATTGCCTCTTCACTATTGCAAAAAATACCATCTTGATAAGGGCCAGTGTCCCCGATGGGTCCAGTGTTAGGCATCGCTCAAGCGAGTCCCGGTGAGTAATTTGTTTGTCACCAGGCAACCGGCAACACTGGCTTCACTGCAACACTCCAATTCTGCGCACCATACATCCATGTGCCCGCAACACATGCTGGACATTTCTTTTGCACTCGTTCATGAGCACACAAGAAGCATGCGAACCTTATGGAGAGGCGCTCGGTCTGGCGTTTGGTGAAGCCGCTTTGGTGCGAGGCGAATTCATCGGCGGCGAATGTCCGCTCGGGAGGCAGGTCCACTAGGCAGGTTGCTTGCACCGCGCGCAGATTGCTGTCTGCTCGGCTGTGAAGCACGTCCGCCACCTTTGTCACCAGTCCTTCCAGCTGCGACAATCCCTGCGCACAGCAAGATGAATCTTGTACGGATTTGAGGTACTGCACAGCAAGCTGTGTCATTGTATAGTCTGCACAGCAGGTTGACCGGCAAGGAATGAAGAGGCATCAACACTCTGCAGGTCTGTCGCCTCTGTTACTAGTATCTTCAGGTGAGACAGCCCGTACAGGAAACAAAATAACAAACTTTGAAAACTCGGACTGCTGTAGCACAGCACATTAAGGACAGCACATCTGCCGACGTGGGGTACATACAACAGGCTGGCGAGCAGCGAACAAGGCTGCGCCTAGTAATTTGCGATGGCATGCTGTCATCCAAGAAGACAGTGGACAGTAAAGAGCAGCTCTTGCGCCTTTGGTTTCCTCCTAATGCCTTCACTTTTTCCTCAGGATGTCTCAAGATGACTCTTAAAACAGCAAGTCTCCAAAGTTGCCCCTGCATATATGCTCCCCCTGCAGATTTTCCCCCCCGCGTTTATGGAATGTTTGCATGCACAGGTGCATGACTACACAGATGAGTCACCTGGTGGGCAAAGTGGAGGTAGCCGTCGATGTTCATGGACGCCCACGTCAGCACTGTGGCGCCCGGCCTGAGGCGAGCCTCCATCGCTGCCAAATGTGGCTCCAGCAGCGGCAGCGCAGCGGCAGGCACGCTGCTCACAACCCTCTCATGCTCCTGAGGGGACGCAACAAAGGAAACTCGGATTTTGATTTTGTAGTGATGCGCACAGGGCTCTGATATGGCGCAGTTTCAGGAGTATAGGGCATCAAAGGTGAGGGTAGAGATGCGAGTATATGGTCACGCATGCCATGATGACATGGGCATGGCCATGAATCTAATATCTCTGCATTCAGCTTGCATACCCGTGAGTGCACCCACCAGCATGCGAACGATGGGGTAAAAAAGTGTGAATGTAAGAGCGGCTCTCAAGCCGTCAGCCTTCCAGCTGTTCAGATACTTCTGAGCATGTTCTGGCATACAAGAGCGCCGAGCCAAAAGGTGAAGGCAGGGCTGTGACTGGGCTTGATCATACGTGGCACCCAAAGACAGCATGATTTAGCGGCATGGAATCAGGCTCATATGAGGCCGCCACATAGGAAAAAAGCCATTCGCAACATTGGCCCCAGCTTCGGCATTGTCCCTCTACAGGTATGAACAAAGTAAGCCCTATGTCATCAGTGACCAACCGGTGACAAAAGGACAGAATAAATAATAATAAATATATCCAGTCATTGGTGAGTCAGCGGTAACTCACCAGCAGAAGGTGACTAAGACGGTCATAGTACGCCCGGAATTTGTGCTCCTGAGTCAGCGCCAGCCGCGCAGCTTCGGGCACTTCTATGCCCAGCCGTCCGAGAGAACGCGCCTCGCGGAGCAACTCCAACAAAGACCGCTGGAAATTCACGTGGTGCCTCCCTGCGAGGTGCAATCAAGAGGGGCTCCTCAAAAATAGAGGATCACAAAAGCCGTGAATAGAGATACATGAATACAGAAATTGCTGGTCCCTCTCTGCAAGGTGCAAGAAACATAGTTTCTCAGTAGTTGTGCAGGAAAATGAAATCTGAGGGCGGCTTGAAAGCTTTGAATGCTTCAATCAGGCTGTTTCCCCTGAGCAGCTCCTTCAAATATAATCTGGTAACCTGCAGTATGTGCCATCATTCGCGAGTACGCACGTACTCATGAAAAGCTGTTCTTCTCATGGGCAGTGTGCGTACCAAGAATGGCTGGCACATACATGAGGTGTTCATGTGATCTGTGGAACACCAGTGCTTGTTCTTGAGCCCAATTCTCCGACTCTTGCCTACCTTGAGCAGAGCGTGCTGCAGACAAGATACTTTGCTGCAATCCTAACCTTGACAAGCCGGTGCAGCATGCTCCATTGGCGAGTCATCGCACCATGACTGTGTCATTATGAAGATGCCCATTATAGCCACATGTCCCAAGAGCAACCTTGTTGAAAAGAATTTTTTGAGCTGCGCACCTGAGATGGGGTCCTGGCAGATGAGGGTGCATGAGAGGCCGCCCAGCGCTGAATCAACCCCCTTGAGCCAGCTGGCATGCCACACGATCTCATACTCCACCAACGCGCGAGCAACCCTGCGTCAGCAATCAGGCACCGGAGGTTGCTTCTTTTGTTGACAAGAGAGGTATCAAGTGATTGCAGAGAGGCTTGTCATTCATACCCATCCTCAAATCCAAGGAGCTCCCCAGCCATCACTTTCTCTAACCCATAGGTTCGTGCAATAAGTATGGTGTGGAGTGACTACCATGAGCGCCTGAGAGCAGATAGACTAGACAAGACAGCAGCATAGAACTCTCGGACACCTTTTTCCTTGGCTACTCGACAACTTCCCCGCACAGAGGGCAGCAAGCGCCTGATATGTGCCAGAATTTTTTTAAATCCCGTTGCAGCACACATGAGGGACATGGCAACCCTTTGTGCAGGTAAGTTGTCATGCTGTTTACTCCGCCCAATCTAAAGGACATCTCCGGGTTCTACAAACATTATGGCCTGCCCATGTCCAGAATGAACTGCAAAACAGGGGCTGGGGACCTCGAAATATCAGCAAATTCACAGATTAATGCATAATAGAGACTAGAGAATGTGTCGAGCAAGTGCCTACGTGCGGACCACTCTAGTGGGTCAATTCGGCGACTCACCTGTTGTAGAGTTGGATAATGGGCCTGCTCTCTTTGGCAGCCATGAGCTCCTTGTTCCTGGCAAATCTGCACACAACATACACCATTTTCAAACTCTTCATTTCCAAAGAGAAGCCCCAACATACTGCCATCGCCTCAACAGGCACCTGGCATCACCATCGCTGCATGGCATTGATTGCTCGATCTGTGCGAGTTCGCTGGCGTTCACTCCTTGGCTCAATATTCATCCGTCATAAGCTCCTGTTGCAGCCCCTGGGCTCAAGATAGTTGAGCACAGGAAAGGCCGTTGGGATAGGAGTGAGTCACTGGCGTAGCCTCTCAGGTTTCTATTTTCTATTTTTATTTCTATTTATACGGTACACTTGCTTATATGATACTGGGGTCGTGGTTGGCCTGCCATCAGCTTGTGGCTGACCCCCTACACGGGAATGCCCACGCTGCAAGGACCCCTCTTCGGCCCTTGCAACGTGCGCTTTGGACAACCCCCGGTTGTCCAAAGGGCCTGTATTCTACCACTTGCAAGAAAAGGCAAGCGCAGCTAACACTTCCAAATGTGCACATTAAGGTGCACGACGACTGCAGTTGCCTAGCAAAAAGTTTACACTGCATGTGAACGCATGCAGTCCCAATGTGTTGCTCTGTCCATGGCATGGCCATGACCCAAGAGTCAGGACCACACGCATGGCCAAGGTAACAAAGTGAGACTGTGGTCATAAAACAACACCAAACTGAGTCCAACTCAAACCTCCAAAGGGGAGTCCGGGATCCTGTCAATCACAAATGAGCGCAGATATTACATGCATTGAGGATGTGTGGCAGCCTTCATTACAGCTCGCCTGCGTGCACACCTCGCAACCGGCATGAATGTCATACAATACCGACTTATTCTAGGGTTCACCCTCATCCCTAAACCCGAATTATACCAGAATAGGTACATGAATTAAAAAAAACAAAAGAAGAAGAGCCGTCACGCACTGGGTCATGGGAGGCTCGATGCGGCGCAGGAGCTGACGCGCCCACAGGATGTGCCCGGTCACCGGAGGAGTTCCCCTCGGAAGCATCGGCCGCCGCTTGCCCCTCTCATACATGCCCTGTACCGCCTCCAAGTCTTTTGCAAAACGCTGAAATATCACCTGCGCGCATGGACAAACACAAACGCTCTCAAACACTGCCTGCCTTGCATGCGTGCACATACAGAGGCAGGCTAGCAATTAGCATCCCCTCGGACACCGGGTTGTCACCCTTGCGCATAAAAAACACACGCGCCCTGAAACACTCGGAAGTGTAAAAGAGAATCCACGGTGCCCATGGTCGCAAATGGTATTCCAGCGGTTCGGCAAGGCGTTGCTTGTATGCATGCAGGCAACCAGGCAACCATTCCTCACCGTTGCAATCACATGCGCCCCGAAAGAAACGCAGCACAGCTCTATACTGTTGCATGCATGCCAGACACGAGTTTTGTCAATTCAAAATGGCCTCTGCAGAGTGGCACTCTTGGTAGCTGCCCGCATGCATGCATCCTTGCAGTGTTGTGGATCATGGCATCACATGGGAGCCAGCGTGCATGCATGTGCATTGAGACATGGTGCATGCAAACAAACGCGTTTCCGGATGTTGTGTTAAACCCAAATCGGGAACAAAGCGCTTGCATGGAAAGACGGGTTGCATGCATGCGGATAAGTGCCCAGCAGGCGTGTCTTGGCTCCAAGTGTGCTAATTAGCAACTGTATCGGCAGATCAGTGGTTTACGTTTAAAACACCCGAATGTGCATGCATGGCAGGTACAAAATGCAAATTTCATGCGGAGCAGGAGTGAGTCAGCGCCAGCTCACCGAGTACATGGCGTCCAGGTCAGCCTTTAGGGAGTCGCGCTGCAGCACGCTCCTGAACTGCCGCAGCAGCCGCAACGCAGCTTCCGTGCTCTTTATGCCCTCAAACGACGCATGGACAAAGCCCTGCAGGACACCGACTGTGTGGATTATGTTTCTGGCAGCATCTGGCTTTGGTGATCTTCCACATGATTTCAGAGGCTCAAGCTAACGCTGCATGGGCCCAGACTCTATACATCTGCTTTGTGAAAGACATGACTTTCAAGTGGGACCTCTCAGTACAGCAACCTTGAGATGACTGTGCAAGACGTCCTCGAGAAGTCATGTCCTCCACATATTTGGCATCGTCTCACACGACCACACAGATTATTCGAACCTTTTTGAATGCTTGGGGGAATTTAGCAATGCATGTAAACGCCAGGATGGTCCTAAAGGCCTGGCAAGCTTTCTCGGCGGAGAAATGAACATGCAGCCATGAGCAGCGCGCCTCAGGATGTGTGGAGTACATTTTTAACTTGCTGCAAAGCATCCAGAAATTGGAAGATATGGAGAGATGGTCAGAGCGCGCCTGGACGGCGATTTCAAGGTCGTTGATGTGGACGTTGAATTCGAGGAAGTCTCGGTCAAAGATGTTCTTCTGCGCATCCAGGAGGTCGTACGGCTTGCGGCGTACCTCCTCCACTATCTCACCGAAGCGCCGCATTATGGCCTGCAGCCCCTCTATGTGCGTGTGCTGCACATGAACAAACGCATTTTTTTTTGTTTTGGCGTCTAGGGTCACTGTTGGGGTAACAATAAACCCAACTCAGAATTCCAAATTTGCATGCATGCTGAGTAACTTGCCGGCCAGACACATGCCCGCTGACTGCGGGTGTTAAGAATATAAATGTACTCCCCGCGAGGTCCTCAGGTGATAGACACATCCTTTAAATGCAAACATGATAAAAGCCCCCTCTGCGTGCTGAGGTACTTGTCATACAGGCCAGTGCAATTCCTGTCTTGCTATAGCCATTTTGTCAAACAGCATGCTCTGCTCACGCCATTGCAGGGGATTTATTGCCAGCAACGGCAATGAGCTAATCTTGCATGATCAGTGATCATTTATCACCTAGTACCTGCCCTTCACATGAGAAAGCACAACAGAAATCTGGGCGCACCTTGGCCAGCTCAGAGAACTGGTGGATGATGGTGAACAGCTCTATGAGCTTGCGGCAGCGCTTGGCAAACAGGTCCATCTGCCCAAACACCGCGGCCTCATTCGCCTCGAACTTTCCCACCGCGGCGGCGTCTGCTTTGCCCGCCCCCTCCCTCACTTTCCTGCAGAAAACACATCCAAGTACATTTCTCACATGGCAGATCAAGGATTTGTGCAGTGTATTAACTCAAAACGATATGAGCGTGGCACCCATCTCAACGTCAAGCACCAAGGAGTCTAAGCAGAAGAAAGCCTGATGTCTGACAACTAGGGAAGCTTCTCCATGAAGAGCGACCACATTCATCTCAACCCTCCCTTCTTGGTCACCAGAAGAAAGAAGGGGATACACCAAGATGCTCCCCAGGAATCAGAATGCACATGTAGTTGCACGTCATACCAAGCCCTCCACGCTTTTGCTGAAAGGGTGAAACTTCTCTAGAACCCAGAGTAATGGCCATGCCTGGAGTTGATTAGTCAGGATTCTTGGTCAACCTGTAGGCGTCCAAGTAGGCGTCTCTCAGGCCGACGGCGGCGCCGAGCTTGGCGATGAGCGCTGGCTTGTCCTGATCCCACAGCTTCCCGGCGGCTCCCATGAAGCCGCGACAGCAGTCGATCAGCTGCTGAGTCACGCTCTGCAGGAACGCCGTCAGACGCTCCGGCAGCGCATAATACCTGCGCACCCAAAAAGCAGTGTTTTGACCATGTTTGCATGCCTCTCCGATCTTTTGTGGCTAGAGGTGTACCAGCAGCTGTCATATGGGTCTCAATTGCATCATGTCCCTGGCCACAAACCTGAAACCGACCTGGCTTTGACGGTTCCTGATAGCAGCAGCTTCTTGTGGCTCTCAATAATTCCAGACAATTTGTGTGAAATCAGCACTCTCTAATGGCCAGTCCAGAACACAATTAAAGAACCCCACAAAATTCTGGTCAATTCCACGAGAATACCCCTCTGGGATGTCGAACAGTGTCCAAGAGGGGTCTAATACGGTGCAACATGTTCCAACCACAATCCTGTCGAGCTACAGCACATTGTGTTCTTGCTCAATGCACCAATAAGGCAGGATCAGTGCTCTGACTTGAGACCATAGGCGGTAGGTGCATGTTGCCGATATGCACCAGCATCCCGATGCCACAAGCCAGTGATCTGGGCAGCGGCCTCATTGTACAAGCATTTCTTGCCTTTTGGCAGTTTTGCTTTTGGCACTTTTACAAGCTACTGCCGGCATTGCAGTGGGTGAGCATGATTACAGTGTCGGCAAACCCAAAGCCCGAAGGCCATAGAGCATACACACAGAGCGTCTGCAGCCACATCTGCGGGGCCTCAAGGTCTAGCAGAGCGTACCGTGAGATGGTGTGCATGGTGTAGATGTTGGCGAGCACAGCTGGCAGGCAGTTGTGGACGGCTGCCAGGCTGGACTGCTGATACATCGGCTCCCAGCTGGCGTCCAGGGCTCGAAGATACTTCAGATTGTCCCGCGCCTCGTTCACCGCGTCTGTCAGCTGCGCACGCCAAGAAACAAGCAGTGAACAGGATTGGTGGCTGAGCATTGCATTCTCAAAGGTTTGACACGAGGTAAAGTGTCTTACGATCTGGAGCTGCTTACAAACCGGGCGATCTACCGATATATTGGCGTGCATAGGTGTCTGTGAGAGCATAAGACCGGCCGCAGAGCTTCAAATGGATTTCTATATCTGTACACGACAAATGTCAGGAACAGGCAGGCAGGAAACAAACTGATGCTCTGCAGCCAGGCTGCTCCTTACTGCGTATCCGGGCAAGCCGCAAAATCTAGCTTGGCAAATTCAACTCTTTGCACCATTCCTCAAGGTCTGGTGGTGCATTCCTGCCCGTGTGGCCTAATGGCATGCCATGTCGAAGTCTTGCGACCCAACAGAAGAGAGTGAGTCTCCATGCCAGCGCCCCACCTTGGCTTCGGCGTCGCGCCACGCTTTGTGCGCTTTGCACCGGGCCGCGCCGGCGATGCCGATGACTAAGCGACACTCGCGGCTCCTCAGCCGTTCCGTAAGCTGAGTCAGCGCCGCCAGCCGCGACCGCCACTGCTCCAACTCGGCGCGCGGCCCCGCCTGCGAACCCTGTTTTTCCACAATCCCCTTACACTTTGCCGGGTTTTGCTAATGGCTTCTTTGCGGTTATTCGATTGGCTACACCGCTGAGGCATGACATCTGGCATGCCAATGACAGCATCAGTGAAAACTGGCAAATGCCTGCCGTATGTCATGCATGGCCAGCGCCTGTCCCTTGCATGTATGTAATGGATCCACCATGGCATCGGTCCACCATGCAAACCACTTTCTCTACTTCTCAATTCTCAACTCGGATGCCGCCTTCTTGGTGCGTAATAATATAGACTGTGCACAGGCCACCTGAAATGCACAGAGTGAAATGCAGCGATGGGAAAATAGCTCACCTCGTGCTGGGCGGTCTGCTGCTGAGTCAGCGCCTCGTCCACACTGGCGCACCATGACATCAGCACGTCCGCCACGTGGGCGACGAGTAAGTCATCGGCCGCCGCCCGGCCCAGAGAGGCCGCTTTGGTGTCCAGGCCTTCCAGCAGCGCCTGATCTGGCTCCTTCAGCTCCACACTAGCCGCCATTGTAGCCACCGCCTCTGTGAGTGTACTGGTTAGCTGCGTTGCCATCTGCATGGGCATACCAAATGCAGGGTGATCAAGATGCAGAGAAGATGTTAGCAACACTTCATTAAGCTAGAAATTACAGATAAGATGCCTGGCGTTTTGGTGCTTTAAGACAGCACCGCTTATGCATGCAATCACTTGAGCTCTGATTGTGCTCTGAATTGTAGTGATTCAGAGCAGAAGCAGAGGACAACTGAAGACTCGCATAAGTTGCTGTTAGGTAGCTCTCAAGGCAAGGTACGATCTGGTTACTGTTCCCAATGCACTGCCAGCAGCATGAAGTCAAATGGGAACTGTTCTTCTGACGTTCCCTGGCAGTTCTAACCTCTGCCTTTGCCTGGTCAACGGCGTCTTGATGCCCTGGGATTCAGACTGCTCATGCATGTGATGACTTCAGCGAAGGATCCGTTCTGCACCCTGGAGATGTGCGCAGAGCAGATCCTGTCCTGAAGTTGCCACATGCATGAGCTACAAGCCTGGCAAGGTCAAGCCGAGAGAGCAAGGTGCGTCTGATCGATCCTCACGCAAGTGGACCGTTTATATACCTGGTACTTCACTTTGCCTCTGCTTGATCACTGCACATGCTGCCTGGGTGAGCTGAGCTTACTGGAAACGGTGCAGACAACCATCATGAAAGCAACTTTACATGGCACATCCAAGTGTGACGACCCCGACTGGCGGGGGACGGTGCAAACTCTGAGAACCGTGCCTTTGGTAGTTTGTGCCTTGTTCGGTCTGGTATGATGTTCTATAAAGGGTGGGCTCTTGGGATACTTAACATGCAGCTTGTCTGCGCATGCTCCCTGCCTCCGTCTGGAGATGCGTGTACCAATGATGACTATGAGTTATGTGATCCTCACAGCGGTGACAGAAGAGCATGAGGCTTCACCTTGAGGAAGGTGTGGGTCTGTTTGTCACTGCTGCGTCCCCAGCTGCCGCCCTCGCTCAGCACAGGCAGGTACAGCTCAGACATGAGCGCTCTCAGAGACTCCAGAGCACCCATGGGCACCTCTCCGACGGCGATGTCCGCCTCGCATGACTCAGCGCTCACCCCCTTGGCGTTGATTCGCACAAAATACACCGCCTTGTTGGCCAGCGACTCCCTCTGCAGTGCCACACAGCAGACATACTAAATTAGTTGGGACATGTAAAGAGGGCAGTTCAGCTTTCATATTTGTTGCAATGGCATCTACATACGGATCTTTGAAGGCTGTGGAGCACTGGAGCTTTATGATCAGAATGGTGACAACAGCGCTAGCCACACATTTTTTTTTGAGGATCTGTGCCAAGCTCAAGTATCCAACACATCGATCAGATGAGGGCATGCAAAGGAATAAACGAATGAAGATCTTCTTGCAGCGTCTGAAAAGCTGTCCACAAGTTGCGGCAGGTGCACGCCTGGGGGTTGCCAAGGAAGAGCTGGGGTGGGGAGGCCACAGGCTTTCCAGTCGGGGTTTGGTAGAACCAAGTCAGTGCCGCTGGGCCTTCGGGTTCGTAGAAGGTTGAGACAGCTTCCCGCCTTTGCCTGCACATCGTTCTGGCGTCAAGGCTACGGGTCCTGCAAACAATTGTGTTCTAGCGCGGTTGACTGGGACGTGACAAGTCGGAGCCAGGAACGTGTATATACGTTGTATTATCGTGACAAGTTATGTTTCAAATCAGCTTTAGGGTCTGAAGCGGTGCCGGTGACACGGACACTTACAGGATGGCCTTCTCTGCGGCATCAACGGGAACACCGTACGCCTCCGCAAGCTGCGAGACAAATCATCGTGATCGTCGTCTTGATCATTGGAATCGTTAAGTCATGAGAAAACGCATGTGCAGGCTTCACGATGGCGCTCATGACACTGCACGTACTGCCGTTTATTGGGCGTGCAGCAACGGTTACCAGCAAGGGCTTTCTGAGGAAATACTTAAATGCTTGGAAGTCATGGTGCAAAGCATAACTAGAAAATTAAATAATCGCAAGGGGTTAGGAGAAATATCTTTAACGACATCCACCTTTCTGGCTATCCACTGATGCCTTTCGTCCAAGGCCATTCCGTCCGAGCAGCCCGGCCGCTATAGACTATCGTGCATGGATGATATAGCCCTGAAGTGTTTCATTATTCCACTAAAGTAAAGTGTGCTCAGAATGTTCATTGATTGAGGGAGATGATCTGGAGAGGGGCGATCTTGCCGTTACTGTCTGCCGTGGCACGTGAGCTGATCACGTGGTCTGAATCCGAGCTATTTTGCATCCTGCTCGCTGGGAAACACCGCTGTAAGAACCGTCGGCGGTATGCTATTGTACATATGGAAGAGATTTCGGTGAGCGTCTGCTAGAAAACGCTGTGGCAGTAATGGGTTGTCTTCCGTGACATCCAACTTGGAAATCGTCCAGGAAATGAGCCCAATATTGTCTTCTTCCCGCTTTGTGATGTAGCATTCGACCGCCTGAAACTGTGTATGACGGTAAAATGCATTACAGACTGATCCAGTATATGGTGTCACCGATTTGACGTAAAGGTATATAGTAAGATTCATCGAAGCTGCAGGAGTGTTTATTTGCGTCAGAGACGTGCCTTCTGGAGACAATTTGGTACGCATGATATTGTCTGCTTGCCGATGCTCAAAAACTTAATATCTCCTGAATCACTCTGACCTTGACCTTATAGCCTCAACAGTTAAAAGTCATCTTGCAGGGGACGTGAACTTCGTCTTTCATCTGCTGTTGGGCTCAAACATGGTGAAGATAGGGCAATTTGAACCGTTATGGACCTGGGGAAAGAACGGGCAGGAAATGGTTCTCAATCCGGTATGCTCTTGCCCATGCTCTAGCAGCTCTTGCCTTGCACTGAGGAGCAACCAGATTAGCAAGAAAGCAAGTGTATGACCTCCGATAAATTTTGGGTGCAGGGTACCATGCTTGTTTTCGTCATTGCGGCAGCTCTGGCAGTTGCCTTGTACTTGTACCAACGCCGAAAGTACTGCTATCTTGTGGATTTCCACGTCTTCTCTCCTTCAGAGAAGTGAGTCGGAATGCTGTAATCTTTGAGATTATTCATCTAAAGTGGTGCTTGTAATTTTTCCTGGACCTGTGTCTGGATCTGATCAAAATCATGCCCGCCACCTTTGATGTCTCAAGGCATGCTGTTGCAGGACTTCTGTCAGCCGCTCTGAATACTTCGACCTTGCGCAACATTCCAAGGTGAGACAACTGCGACCTAAGAAGCATTCAAGAGTCCCGCACAAAGTTTTTGACAGTCTCCTGGACGGCCCTATGCACTTCATTGGCTGCCATGCAACATAGGAGCCTGAAGAGAGGCGACTCGTACGCAGGTGCACACAGTGGACAGCCTGGACTTCTTGAATAAAGTGCTGGAGCGCTCAGGTCTCGGCAACGCCACCAGCATTCCAGATGGTGACACATCCCTTCCCTCTCCTAATAATATCTCTCACACCATTCCTCTCCTGATGCACTTTACAGGAAATTGCATACTGCTCGCAGCAGAACTTCATGTTCAGCGGAGTGGGGCCCGCAGAGGGTCATGCGCCAGTCGGCACAGACATCGGTTGTTAAAACTATAGTACCATTGGCAGAGACAGGGGTTATTCGTAAATACCCCGAAAGAGGGATGACAAGGGGTGATGACGTGTAGGGCTGCGTGTACCGGAGGACGGCGGGGTTTCCTGTTCCATGCAGCATGCCAGGGCAGAGGCAGAGGCGGTGCTCTTCGATTGCACGGAGCAGCTGCTGCAGAAGCTGAAGCTGCGCCCGGACCAGGTGAATATGCATGCTCTCGATTAATACCAGTCCCTGGCAATCCTCCAATGGGAACTGCGGGGAAAATGTTCAATTGCAGTGAGCACAAGTTCCCATGGAGGCTGTAGCAACCAGCGACACTCTTGTCTGAGTGACAGCACCTATCAGTGCTTCCAACTCCGGGTGGTTGTCTGGGCGAATTGAAAGAGGGTACTTATATTTGAAGATGCAAAACGCAGCTGACTTCCGACGTTGGGAGAAGGCTCCCAAGCAAGACAGAACGATAATGGTAATTTGAAGAAGACACATTGCTCTGGGCGAGGCCAAGATTGCCGAATCAGAACTGCCTGCTCAGCCAGCATGCCACAGAGATTTGGGTACTCCACAAGTCCATGGTAAGGGGTCAAGCATTGTGTTTGCTTGCTTGCCAGGTGGATGCGGTGATCGTTTGCTGCTCGACGGTGGCCCCGACGCCGTCGCTAGCGGCTGCGCTGGTGCACCGGTTTGGCATGCGGCCGGATGTGATCACCTACAACCTCGCCGGTATGGGCTGCGCTGCGAGCACCGTGGCCGTCGGCCTCGCGCGCGAACTCATGCAGGTGAAAATACTAGTAAAGGAATATATTACTATTTTTTTTATTAATACTATTCTTATTGCTATTACACGTTTTCCAGTCCTCAAGGACTAGGTATGTCAAGCAACACCTGATAATTGCTCTAATGGAATATATGCTTTGAATAAAGCGGAGGGCTCAATGCCGGATTAGTCAAGGCGCCTGGCGGGAGAAGCTTGTGCAGGTGGCCTTTTATGCTGTGACATAAGGACTAACGAAATTGTCTACACTTGCAAACATGACTTCTGCCAAATAAGCAATTCTAGCGCCCTTGCATGTTTGCAAATGCAATGCAGGTGGAGTGTTGCGCCTTGATTGTTACTAAGGTCTTGGGACAGATTGTCCGGCCATAATGTCAGGGGCCACTGTTCGAACGAACTGTCACCTGGACTTTTGGCCAATGCATAACTTTGTCAAGCAGGAGGTAATGTAGGGGTACCTCTACATTACCGCTAATACATAGAACAATTTATGTTATTACCCTTTAGGTAAAGCTCGTGGTATAAATACTGAGCACCTGAGCACCCACAATTATTTGTGTTTTGCTTGGATCTGGCGAGTCCACAAAGGGGTCGGATTTTGGCAGCCTTTACTGCAGCTTGTCTGCAGACGCACCTTGCTTCTGGCAG
>JADEYI010001008.1_pt1 | contig 25777 bp, 21 predicted proteins | sample 8542331 | NCBI WGS metagenome assembly JADEYI01 (sample SAMN16510988, study PRJNA670497) | mine drainage metagenome | isolation source: biofilm near Copperflume 1 | place: Germany: Marsberg coppermine Kilianstollen | collected 2018-02
CTCCAATATGATCCGTTTCATCTGGACCTGGCGCTGTACTGGTAGCGGTACCCGCCCCCGCCGGCGCGCCAGGCTGGGTGGGGGTGGCGCCGTTCCCACCCTGCAATGCTTTCCATGGTCTGGAATAGCCCCGCCATCCCAGCCGTCCCAGCCCCGCGGCGCGCATATCGACCCGGTACTGCTGCCTGCTCCCTTCGGCAGAGGTCCATTCGTGGACCTTCTTGCGGGCCCATTCCCTCCTACGAGGTGAGACAGCGTTCTTTTGCTCCATCAGGATGGCTGCAGCATCCTCCGCGTCCCGGTCCAGAAGCAGAGCGCGAGCCGTTTCCAGCTCGTACGCATGGTCCCGGGCCATCTGGTGGTAGCCTTGCACCGCCGAGTAGCCGCGCTGTAAGCCGGCCAGCGGCGTGCGCCCCACTGCTGATCCAGCTCGCACCCTGGCGGCATGGAGGGCAGCACTGCCCACAGCACTTAGACCGCCTCCCCTGAGGCCGCCCTGGCGATGGAGCAGTGCGGCCGCCCCCACCATGGCGCCACCACCCGTGGCTACGGCTGCACCCGCGAGGGCTGCCATGCCCGCGACCCTGCCTGCGGCAGCGAAGGGATCCGTTTGCCGCACGCTCACGCCGGTGGCCGAACCCACGGCCGAGCCGATGACGTTAAGTGCGCCCGTTACGGTGCTAGCGGCCATGTGCACGAACTGGAAGGATAGCAGCATGGTGAGGGCCGCAATGCTCACGAATACAAGGACGGTGCCCCTCTCCGCGAAGATGATGAGCATTTGCACCAGAAACGCCAGCATGGTAGCAACCACGAAGGTGCGCAGCACCAGAAAAAGGTATGCCCTCACAACCGAGGCGGCTATTATCTCGGTGAGCGAGAAGAAGGCGAACGGGATAGCTACGGGCAGCGATATGAAAAGTACCAGCGCGGCGATGCCAAACAAGAGGAATATGACGGCTTCAATAATAGAGAAGAACGCAGGTAGCACCCCTTCGAGGAGGCGCATCACTCCGTCCGAGGCGTTGCGTACCGACGCTGCACGCTCTTCCGCGTTTCCGTCGCGCCAGGTGAAGTACCTGTCATACAGAGCCTGCGGGTAGCCGCCCGTATTCCGGGCCCCGGCGCGTGCGCCTGTAATATCCCCTTCCTCCGCACCCAGGAAGGCGGCCGCGGCGTCGAGGCCATTACAGCCCGCGGGGCAGTCTGAGCCGACAGCGGTACCGAACAGGTGCTGCACGTGACCCGGGGTCTGGCCTGGCAGCCAGAAATCGCCGACCGTATTGGGCACCACCTGGTTGTTGAAGCGGTTGACCTCGCTACGGTAATTGATCGTGGAGGCTATCAGGTGCGCTTGCTCCTGCAGCCCGAGCCTGGTGCTCTCAAGCCCTGAAACCATACCAGGGCCGGCGGAGAAGATAATCACAGCGATGAAGAACCACAAGATTACCTTATTGAACTCGACGGCCTGGAACCTGCCGATCAAGGGCCGGGCTATGAGCGTGAAGGCCAGCACCGTGAACGCGAGCATTAGCCCCAAGTAAACCAACTGCTTGAGCAGCTCATTGCCTTGCAGCAGCTGGGTCATCAGGATCCCGAGCAAGTTATCCTGGCCACCACCACCCACCAGCAACACCCGGAACCAGTGAAGGATAGCGGCCACCATCATCATGATCCGGTCAATCGTCCACAGGATCCCGGCGAGCATGTTCAGGATATTGAATATGATGCCGTCGCGTACAGCGTCCAGATCAGGCCACATGTTGTCTCATCTCCCTCGTCTCCCTCGCTCTTCTCTGGGTCAGCCTCACAGGTACGGCATCTACCTGGCCAGTAGTTGGGCGGTGATCATTGCTACCCTCGCCGCCGTCTGTTTCCAGCGCGCACTGGCTCACCGGTATCAGCGGCACCGTTACGCTCCGACGCGTGCCTCCTGGCCCACATGAGTACCGCCACGCCGCCAACCGTCAGACCGAGCACCGCAGCCCACCAGGCGCTGAACTGATGCGTGTTGTCTTTGGGCCCGGTAGATTGCGGAGCCAACTGACTGGAACCAGGCACCACCTCCGCACTTGAGGCATCGAATGTCGACTCTTGAGCGCTACTATTTGTGCCGTTTCCTGCTCTGCTGCTCTGACTTACGCCTTGCGTAACGACAGCAGAGGGCATCGTCGGCGTCTCCGGCACCGGTGTGGTCATTGGTGCCACAGGTTCCACAGGTGTCATTCCTGCAAGCGGGACGGGAGGCTCATCGTCTGCGGCCGCCAGGTCAAGGCCGGGCAGCCAGACCCCTTGACCCGCGGAGAACGCCAGCAAGTAACGGCTGGTGGTCGGACCGGTGCCGGACTGCACCGGTTGCCCGGTGGGGCCTCCCTCTTCGTTCAGGGGCGTCACCTGCTCGATGAAGCCACCTCCTGCGCGGGTACGCCCCTGAGGAAAGCGGCCCTGTATAGAAGCAGGAACGATGGGGGCGACTAGGCCTTCATAAGTAACCTCTCCCTCGAAGTACAACAACCATGCTCCTTCCCCCAGCCGGTCGAAGCGCGCCAATCCGCGCTGGTCCGTGCTCGCGGTTAGAGTGCCGGTGATGACGGACGTGCAATTCATGTCAGGCGTGGACAGTGGAGAGATCACCACAGTCTGACCACCACCTGGAGCGGGCGGCGCTGGTGGGCTGGCTTTAACGTACAGCTCTGGCCCTCCCATGTCGGGCGACGCCGCGGTCAGAAGCACTTTCACACCCGACGCGGGCCTCGCGTCGAGGAAGCGCACCAGCACGGACCTTGTTTGGCCACATACGGAGTGGAGCGGTAGGCCCGACTGCTGCGCGCGAGCGCCTTGTGCAAACAACAATCCGCACACGTACAGCGTTGGCAGGAAGGTCACGACGATGCTGGCCGGACTGCTGGTCGCACTGCTGGTCGCACTGGCGGCCCGAACCTTGCCTGTACTGCTCTTCTCCAGGACCATCTCCGCTACCTCCCGCTCCCGCCGTTGACGCCTAGCAAATTGAAGGGATCCACGAAGCCCTGGCCGGGGAGCTGAACCTGGAAGTGCAGATGCGGCCCCGTCGAGCAGCCGGTCGAGCCCATGAGCCCGACGATCTGCCCTGGACTAACGTGGTCACCCGCCTGCACCTGCTCCGAACCGACTATAGTGTGTCCGTATTTGATGGTGTAAGGCCCGGATTGAATGGCTATCACCCAACCCAGGTTGGTGCGAGGCTCTTCCGCACCCGGGAACGTGCACCGCACACCCGGAGACACTCCAACGTACGTGACTACTCCATCCATTACGGCGTAGAGTGGGGTGCCTCGGCGGTCGGCAAAGTCCACCCCAGCGTGGAACCAGGGCCGGCCGGGCGGGCAATCGTACCCCGATATCTCCGGGAACGCCGTACAGCCAAAATCCTGGCTGATGTAAGTGCCGCGCCTTACAGGCCAACCCTGGAAGCTGCCGTCAACCACCGGCGTTCGGGGACGTAGCGGCTGCTGCCAGACGGCACCACCCTGATCCGGGCTGGTAACCGGGCCGGAGGTGTTGTCTCCGCAATGTGGGTCGCTGACCGGCCTGAACCAGATTATGTTTTGCGCGCTGCCGGCGTCGTATCGCAGATCGGGATTGCTCAGGTCGGGGGCGAAGCCAACGGCCAATCCATGGCCCGCCGGAGCTTCAATAGCCAGGGAGATATGGCGCGTCTGGCCGCCATGTAAGATCGCCCAGTCGTCTTGCCAGACGGTATTAGCGGCCTCACCGGCGCGGCTCGTATACCCCCACCTGCCAGACAGCACCTCGCCCGATTGGGTGGCGACCTCCCGCATCAACGTACGCAACGGCCAGGTGACGGTGAGCGTCTGGCCTCCCTCGTTGGCGACTTCGAACGTCCAGACGTGGGCCACCATGCCTGGAGGCCCGGGGGTAGGCAGCGGTCCTGAGGTGGAGTAGCCCGTGAGTGCCATCCGCAGCGGGCCCATCCGCACTTCCTGCCCCATATAGAAGGTCGATGTGGTGTGAGCGTCCGGCATCATCTGCAGTCCGTAAGGGGTGGCTGTGGGGAGGGGAGTGGTGCACGCGAGGACCGGTTCTGGGGTTGGTGTGCCGGGTCCGGCGGTTGGCCCAGGGTATGGCTCCTGCCAGCACTGGGTAGGCACGGGCGATGGGGTCGGGCAGTTCCAGTACGCGTTGTACAGCCCTATCTCGGTCGAGTCGGTCAGGTCGGAGCCGGCACGGCAAGCCAGGAGGAAGGCCGCGGCGAAGCACAGAAAGGCGATCAGGTAGGCCGTTCGCGCGTCATGCCGCCTGTGCCACGAGTGTTGATGCTGGTGGGCAAGCCGGTTCCGCTCACGACCCGGAGATGCCTTACCTTGTCTGTTTGCCACCTTCATCCTAGTCATTCCCAGTTCACCTCACGCGCGGCTGCTCAAGGCTGGTTCAGGGCCGATTATTGGCGGATATAAGGGTGTACGGCCATATCGCGCCGAAGAAGGCCTCCTTGCTTGCCCCTTTCTCCATCCACGCCACCCAGGCGGCGCCGGTACTGTCCAAAGTGCCGGCACCCTGCAGCTGGTTCATCGCTTCGTACTGCGTGGGAGGGAATGCCCGCAAGGGAGTAGTCTGGCCGAACTGTGGCCCAACCGCACCCTCCCAGGCGCTGCCGGGCGCGTCGGGCAGCGAGTAAGCGTATGCGGCGTAATATTGCCTGCCCCCCGCTTCGCTCATGCCCTCGGCCGGTGGGGCGGTGCCGTACCTGTATACGACCAGCACCCTGCTGCGCTCGGGTACCCAGAAGGGCTGGGGCATGTGCACTTTTGGCTTCGGAGCTTGCGACGCCGTGGCGCTCTGGGGAGCCAGGTCTGGGTCCAGGCTCGGTTCCTCACTTTGCCAATTCGCGCCTCCGCTTTGCGCGCTTCCCTCGCCACCCTGGCCGCCCTCGCCGCCCTCGCCACCCTCGCCACCCTCGCCGCCTTCTTCGGGGGTCGTGGTGGGTTCGGGCTCGCCTGGGACCGGCGGGAAGTATGCGAAAGTGTCCTCTTCGGTCCAGTGAGGCCCGCCTGGTGCGTCCGCGTCCGACGAGTAGACATAGCCGATCCGCCCGGTAGAATAAATGCTCCAGAAGGCGTACACGAACGTGCGGCCTCTATAGCGAAACGCCAGGGTGCGCAGCGACGAGGGCCAGTAGTCCCGTATGCCGAGCCGGGCGTTCATGGCGTCGCTATTCACCAGCTCTACCGGCTCATGCCATCCCTGCCAGTGCCCGTCGTTCGCAGAGTCGCTGTAGGTCGCGTAGACGTTGGCGCCGTCGTCGAATATCAGAAAGGCGCGGTAACCCCCGTGCCCACCGCCACCTGACTCGGGGAGGTCGACGAACGAGATATCGCTCTCGAACTGCCTCCCACGGGTCATCCTGGGAGGAGATACGTTGGTCCACTCCCCCTGTGGCGAGCGGCGCCACACTCGAACGAAGGAGTCCGGGACGGTGGGCCTCTCCGCGTTACCACCCGTCCATGCGGCGAGCAGCATGCCGTCGGGGGCCGCCTTGAGGCGAACATTGTTGCACCAGCTCGGACTGGCCTCACCGATCCGCAGAGGTTCAGACCACCCACTCGTTCCATCTGTGGAGCGCCTGTAGAGAGCATCGGTCAAACCGCTGTTACCGCGCCTGTCGCAGTAGAGGGTATTCACTGCTCCGTCGGGTGTGATAGCCACGGCCGAGTCGAGGTAGGTCGTTTTGAAGCCGGTCTTCGACTCCAGTATGTTCACCGAACGGGCATCCAGAAGAGTGCGGGTCTGGGGGTCCATTCTGCGTAGGTAGACTCGGTGCTCGGCGTCCGTTGCCTGGTTGGTGTTGTCCTGCGACCATATGAAGGAGGGCGCTCCTGTAATGGGGTCTATTGCGGGCTGACCTATTCCGGCGTTGCCCGCCATCGAGGCGAGGGCCCGCCCCTCTGACGTACCACTGCCGCCCGATGGCATTGGAGTGTTGATAGGGAACGTGGGGAAAACGGGTGGCGCAATAGTCGGTCGCGGGGTGATGGTGGGTTGGTCAGGTGCTGCGGTACAGGTCACGGCAGGCGGCGGCCACGCCGGCGGCTCTGTGGGCTGAGCGGGCACCAGGGTGGCATAAGAGCCACCGGACGGCCGCGTTGGAACAGGGGTGCTGGTGGGACGAGGCGGTCTCCAGGTGCCGGTGGGTGTCGGCGTGCCCGTTGGCACCGTGTATTGGCGTGAGCCGTAGGGGAAACAGTTACACGCACAGGCGGTCGCGGTGGCGATCGCTGCCTGCTCGGTCATGAGCCCACCTGTGCAGCCGGCCGTGAGAAGCAATACAGCGAGTAGACCCAACTTCAAAAATAGTTGGGCCGCTGGACGGACGCGAACGCGCTCGCCCCACAATTGTGCAATCTTTTCGAATAACCTGTATGCCACGTGATCTCTAGACTCGCGGTCTGAGCTGGCTCTACATGCTGCTGGTCCACCTGCCATGGCGCTTGCGATATCTGGTTTGTGCTTATCGGATGTAATCTGAAACACTGAACGGCCCTACTGGTATGGCTGCAAACTACAAAATCAGGAACCTCCTCCGGCCCATGTGCAGTCTCGGCATGTGTAAGTGCTGCGCTGCGGCTACGCGGGAAGTCCTCGGTTCAATGCTAGCAAGAAAGGAGTCACGCACCCGTCACGCCTTTTCGAGTGGTAGCCGATTACTGGCCGGTCTCACGACCAGGAGAATATGCAACTCTCTGCCAGTTGATACTTGATAAATGGTATCATATATGGTAACATATTCGTGGTAGGAGCATGCAGAACCGCTCGCACACGGAGGCTTACAACCAACACCGATGCAAACCAGTTGGTAATAGAAGGGTAATCCTATGAGCACGACGAGCAGCATTAGAGACGAGATCACCCGCTCAACCGAGGGGCTGCCACTGCTGGGTTATACCGTGCAGTGGAGCTTGCGAGGGTTACAGGTCGAGCACGACGGGCTGGTGAAGGTGCTGTCTGACGCTGGGTTTGGCGGCTATGCCCCGGACCCACCCACTCCGCGCAAGGCGCTACGACGGGCTATCGAAAGCTGGGTGCTCGGGCGCTCTCGCTCAGGGCAGGGGCCCGCGCTCTCGGGACGCTACATCGATGATGAGGCGGAAGGTGAAGAGGAGGGGGCAAGAAAGGAAGGGAAGAAGGCAAACGAGGCAGGCGAGGCAGGAGCGAGGCGCCGGCAGATGCTGGTACGCACTATCAACAGGCGCGACAGCGACTATCTTGTATTTGCCCTCGTGCTCGAGGAGGCTGACCTGCGCTCCCTCGGATTGTCGTACGGCACAGATCTGCGAGTTCTACTGAGAAAGTCGGATCTTTCCATGGTCATCACCACTACGGCTGCCGGGCGGACAGCAGAAAGCTCAACCTCTCCTGTACCTCCCGTGGCTTCCGGATTGCCGGAACATTGGGCGCACTACCACAGGGTGCACAGTGCATCCGACCTGTCGCGTATCTTTTGCCAGATCGTGCGCGGTATGGGGGCGATCTCGTTGCGGGCCGGCGGCGGCACCTATTTCGTACCCCCGGCTGCGGCCACGAGTTTAGAGCGGTTGCGCACTATGGTTGGCAAATTCGAGGCGTTGAGTGCCGCGAAAGCTGCGACAACTGGTGGAGCGTCGACCAGAGAGAACTGCAGCTTCCTTCTGACGCTGGGTGTACCAGATGCTCAGGCGGCGAAGCGCAGTCTGGCCAGGGCTGCGCACACAAGTTTCATGGATGAGCTTGGAGTGATGCAGACAGATCTGCAGCGCTTCAACGCAGCGCCGGAGGGCACGGTCAAGCCCAAGACTATCTCCGAGCGGCTCCTGCAGTACAAAGAGATGCATAGGCGTGCCGAGATGTACGCGACGCTGCTGGACATGCAGAAAGACCAGATATTCGACTCACTGCGCCACTTGGAGGCACAGGCGCTGGCGGTCGTGATGGCAGGCCCAGTCGTCTCCTCGAACTCCGAACGTCAAGCCGAAGACGCAGAGAAGGAAGAGGACGAAGAAGATCTTGATGGTTGAGCCTCGGTTATGAGCCTCGGTTATGAGCCTCGGTTATGAGCCTCGGTTATACAGGCATTTCGAGGATACCTGGGATATCGGAGATATTGGGGAGGGCGTCTGCCAGGGCGCGCCGGGCGCTGTCGCCATAGACACAGCCGAGCATGCCACGCAGCCCCAGGCGCACGAAGTCGGCGGCGGTAAGGTGAGGGGCACCGGGGGCGAGCCCGGCTCCTTCCTCGCTTCCCTGCCCCAATCCCAATGGGAGCAGGCCGGGAAAAGTAGCTTTGAGAGCCTCATAGGGGCTTCCGGCATAGACCTCCCGCAGCATGGTGCCCAGCCCGGCACGCTCGAAGACATCGGCGTCGACTACACGGGCGACACGGGCGACACGAGCGATATCGGCAGGCTCTGTGTCCCCCTGCCCCTGACCCAGCAGACCCAACTGGGTCAGCATGTGGCGCGTGGCCTCACGTCCGTTGCGCCGCCCTTCCTCTCCCTGCCAGCAGCCCTGTGGTGCATGAGCGCCCATTTGCCAGGGTCGCAGCTCGGGGAACAGGTCGGCAAGCGCTGAGTATGCGCTGGTGCCGTAGATACTATGCAGTGGGCTCCCCAGGCCCGCCTCTATGAACGCCTTTTTGTCGACAACCGCCGCGATATCGGCGGGCTCGGCGTTGGCAAGGCCAAGGGAGGCAAGCATCTGGCGGGTGGCCTCACGAGCGCGCTCGCGGCCTTGATCACCGTGCCAGTGGCCCCTTGGTATGTAAGTCCGAGGCTTCCGCGGGGGCAGGGCGGGGAAGAGGTCGGATAGCGCTGCATAACAACTCCCGTTGTAAACGATCGAGAGCATGCCGTAAAGCCCCTGGCGGGTAAACATATCTTCTTCGATCACCGAGGCAAGCTCGGTTGGGTCCTCATTCTCCAGGCCGTATTGCTCCAGCATCCAGCGGGTAGCCTCGCGAGCGTGCTCTCGTCCTGCCTCTCCCTGCCAGTATCGCATAGGGGTGTTCCCGCGCATCTGCCACGGGCGCAAGGTGGGAAAGAGGTCGGATAGCGCGGCGTACGGGCTGCTGCCGTACACGATGCCAAACATGCCGCGGAGCCCCATGCGTATGAAAAGAGCCTGGTCGACGGAGCTGGCTACCTCGGCGGGAGAGGCCCTTTGCAGCCCGAGTTCGCCTATCATCCAGCGCATGGCTTCCCGGGCGTGCCGGCGACCCTCTTCCCCAACCCAGTATCCGGCCGGCGCGGGAATGTCGACCAGCCAGGGGCGCAACTCGGGGAAGACATCCTCCAAGGCAGCGTATGGGCTGTTGTCATAAACGCAGGAGAGCATACCCGAAAGGCCATTGGCCTCAAAAATCTCCGTGCCCAGGCGACGGGCGATGTCAGCGAGCGGGGAGCCCCGCAGTCCCATGCGCCTGATGAGCCAGCGGGTGGCAGTCCGCCCGTGCGCGCGACGCTCCGGGCCCGTCCAGTAGCCATGCGGAGCGGTGCTCATCTGCCACGGCTGTAGCCCCGGATAGATATCGGCGAGTGCGTCGTACCCTCGCCGTTCGTAGACTGCGTCCAGCATGCCCCTCAAGCCGTGCTCAAGGAACATCTTGCGGGAAACGCGCGCCGCTACTTGCTCGGCGGAGAGCCCAGCCCAACCATACTCGCCAATCAACGTACGGGTAGCTTCCTGGGCATGCTCGAGGCCTTCAACGCCCCGCCAATACCCTTTGGGAGAGCGCTCGTGGCGCCAGGGCGGAATGCCGGGCGTCACGAGCACGGCGCGCAGAGCGGCCCTCGGGCTGCCGGCGTACACGATCTCCAGCATCCGGCCTAACCCACACCACTCGAACACGGAGGAGGTGATCTGGGCAGCGCTGCGGAGCGGCTGCCGCTTTGACAGTTCAGTCAGCTCAAGTTCGGTCAGCATGCGGGTTGTGGCAGCTTCGGCGCGCTCGATTCCCTCAAGCCCGCGCCAGTAGTCGTCGAGGACAGGCTCGTGGCGCCAGGAGGCGAGTTCCGGACGAGCGTCGATAGCGGCAAAATATGGGCTGTTGTGGTAGAGCACGCGCAGCATCTGGCCCAGGCGGCGAGCCTGGAATTCTTCCCGCGTGAGGGCGCGAGCTATCTGGAGTGTCGAGGCCTCGCCCACGTCCATGCCCAATTCCGCGAGCATCCCACCTACCGCTTGCCGGGCGCGCTCGCGGCCGTCGGAACCGCTCCAGCTTAGATCCGCCTCGGCCGCTATGTCTGTGGGGTTCTTGGGATTTCGTTTTGGTCCTGGCAACTTGATCACCCGCACTGCAATGGTTGCATCGCGGCCCTTGGTCCTTGGCCACTAACTCGCCAACAAATAGGTTAACCTAATCACGACGCTCCGTCCAGATTTTCGCCGGTATTAGGTTGTCTTTTGCCGCGTCCGCTCCTGTCCTCCTGATGCGCCTCCCTCAACAGCCCAGCACGACCATTGACAAATGGCATCTCGGCCTCTAGTATAATTACTATCAGGAAAGCGCGTGAGGCAGCGACCGTTGCGCGATAGGATATTGGTGCACTGGGATGCAGGAGAAGATCACCAGGTGAGCAATTTCGTGGACAATTCGCACGCAAAGAACGATGGCGGAGAGGAGAACCTCAGTAGTTCGTCTGACGCATTCAGCGTGCCTGAAAAGGCGAGATCGTCCGCCGAGAGGGCAAGGCGAAGGAGGCATGGGACTCCACCCAATGCTGAAAAGGAGTGGTACAGCAAGACCGAAGCCGCTCGCTATCTAGGTGTGGCTGAGATAACCATAACCCGCTATTTGGACAAGGGGACTCTGCATGCACACCGATTACCCAACCCCAATGCTGAACCCAGGCAGAGTGAATACAACTATGGCCGGCTGCGCATCCACAAGAGTGAGCTTGATCGTTTTCTTGAAAGCGTTGACCGAGGGCCGAATGAGCCGGTTGCACAGGCACCTGCTAGCCAGGACAACCGCTATGGTGTCTACAACAACGATAACGATGAGGTTCCACCGACAACCCCGACCTCAGTTGAGGACGACGAGCTCATGACGAGGCAGGAGGCTGCGCTACGGCTTGGAGTGTCCTGGCGCACCATCGATCGGTATATCAAGAGCGGTGTCTTGAGGCTGGCGGGCTACCTCAGGTGCCCTGACACCTATACCAGAGCCCATGTGTACCGCTCGGATGTCGAGAAGTTACTGCAGGGCGACTCGTAGTACTAAACCAGGACTAGTCAGGCAACCGTGTAGCCTGCTTGGTCCTCTCTATTCATCTATCTTATTGCATTCTCCGCCCTGGTGCTTGACAACCCCACAGCTATTTCGCCAGTCCCCTATGGGCAACAGGGTTCAATCAGCTTCTCTGCATCATGCACTTCGTGTATCACTTGCGCCAGTTGTACAGGAGCTGCGCCCACAACTTCGGCTATCCGTGCCAAATCAGAATCGAAGCGTCAGAAGCGAGGCTGTAAGCACAGCACTTACCTGGTGAACCCCGCCTGGTCAACCCCTAATCGCGCCAGCAAAGTTCCCCGTTCGCTACGCCCCAGGCGATGTGCAGGCACAGCACATGGGCCATGAATCGAGACGGGTCTTCCACGCGCCTGACCATGCGTGTCAAGAACCGCGACTTCTCCTCTTCCATCTGACCCTGCCCTTCACTCGACGTAAGACATATTCCGGCCTTAGATGTGAAGTTCGACATCCTTGCGGAAAACGTAGGGCGTTCCGAATACACAGGTCAAGCTTTAGTTATTGTGTTCTCTGGCTTTCAGCTGTTGGGCAGTATATCGCCACGGCGCTGGCTCATGAGGCACGTCACACAGGGCCATTGGAGCTTAGTTGATAGTTGACAAATGGTATCATATCTGACATAATAGCATTGTGGCGGATAGGGGGTAGGATTGCAATTATGGGTCTGGCAATCCGAACAGTCATTCTTTGGCAATGAGGTAGGGACCTATTCCAATGAGAGCTTTTGCATTCATCGGCGAGCGACCGTCCGTACGTGCTGTGCAGATCGGCGCTACCTGGGAAAACGGCAAACTCGCAGGTAAGACATTGCGTGACACGCTGACCGCAATAGGCATTGCTCCCAGTTGCCAATTCTACCTCAATCTCTATAGGGCAGCCAGGAAGTCGGACCTCGATCAAGCAGACGAAGCAGAGGCAATCGCAGAGATTCGAAAGTTGCAAGCAGAGGGTTACACCATTGTTGGGATGGGGCAGATCGTTTGTCGTCGGCTTGGCGCAAACGGCATCCCCCACCTGCAACTCACCCATCCCGCCGCTCGGGGCAGCATTCGCCGCACGGAGCACTACCGAGAACACGCAAGACAGATACTTGTGGAGAAAGGTGAGTGACGGCAGTGAGGGCAGTGAGCCGTGACCATTTCCTAAAGCTGGGCCCGGCCCGCAACAAGCGGCGCGTATTGGCGCTGCTGAGAGCTGAGAAGCTGGAAATAGGAGGTTTGAAATGAGCGGTAAAGTCACAGATTTGATCGCCTTGCACTTCCAGGCAGGTGGCTCCGACAAGATATGGGGCGCCGCAGTTGTAGGGGAACCAGACGGGAGCGCCACCATGTTGTCCTGCTGGGGCCGTCGTGGGGCGTCTCTCCAGACCAGCAGGAAGGCGCTAGGGAGCATGGCTGCGGCCCAGAAACTGTTCAATGGCAAGAAGAGCGAAAAGCTGAGCGAAGGATATAGGGAGATCGACTGCACTTTGTATGGCATCAGCTCCACGCTGGGCAGTGTGCACCCTTCGATATCGGAGACCATCAAGTCCATAACTGCTGCTGTTGCTGTCGTTCCTACGACCATCAGGCCAAGGGAAGCCCCACGAATAGTTGTCAGCCACGTCACGACTCTCAGCGAGACCGAGCTTGACAGGTGCCTCGACGGGCCGGACTATGGCGTCACCGAGAAAGCCAACGGCACACGATGTATTGTTACGTTGGGTGGCGCTACCCTGCATGCCTACAACCGGCGAGGTGTGGAGCAGCCAACGATACCTCATGCAGCCGCAGCACTTATTCAATTGGGCGAGGAGTTCGCCATAGACGGTGAGCGCATGGAGGGCAACCAAGCAGGTTCCTACGTCGCCTTCGACCTTTTGGAGTGGGGCGGCCAATCTGTACGTGACTGGCCCTACAGCAGGCGCATAGAGAGGCTCAACGAAGCATTGACAAACGCAGGTCTCATCGAGCGCGCCGGGGCTACCATGGCTCGGGCCGTAACCTCTGTGCAAGGTCTCAGCCTGCTGTACCCAGCCACTACACCGCAGGAGAAGAGGGCAACCGTATCCGAAGTGATGCAGGCGGGCGGCGAAGGTATTATTGTGCGCACTCTGAATGGCCCATCGCTCCCCGGCGATACCCGATACGAGCGAAAGCATAAATTCGTGGTCGAAGTGGATACCGTTGTACTGGGCATCAAACCTGGCATCGGCGCAGGCTCGGTGCGGCTCGGTCTTATGCGACCTCGAGATGGAGCCATGATTGAGATTGGCTGCGTACGCAGCGGCCTACGTGATGCCGATGTGGCGCGTCTAGGTGTGCTTCTCGCACAGGGGCAGCGGCCGGTGCTAACGATTACCTTCTTGAAGGCGCGGACGGTCGGAATCATCCTGGTGGAACCGACCACCTCGATTACACAGCTACGCACCGATAAATCTGCCGAGGAATGCACTACAGAACAACTGGTGGACGTTTTGGGACCGGATCGAGCCGCAATGATCGACCATGCTCGACCCTGGCTTGCGACAGATGAGCTGGCTGCGTAATTGCGGTAAAGAGAGCGAACGTCTCAGCCAGGGCAAAATAGCGCGATAATGGCCTACTCGTAGCAATGGAATAGAAAATCGGTCAAAGGTCTTCTGTTCCATTGCTACGAGTAGGCCACATCCTGCAAGCAGATACCAGTCCGCCTTGTCCCGGGCATCTAGTCCCCCAGACGGTCCTCAGAAGCACCATCCTCTACAAGCTTACTGCCAAATTTAGGGTGTTTGCGGTAAAGAACTTCCTATTTCTCACATTTTGTGCTATACTCAGTTATGGAACCAGGTAGCAGTCATGAAAGGAGTTAGAAGTGGAAAGAATTAAGAAAGCGCGGCGGCCGAGGAGTGCAAGAGCTACTTCCCCGGCAACTCCTCATGCACTAACCGCTGCTGTTGTCCACGCTGGGCGAAGCAATCAAGAGGTTTTGGTACCTTCAGAGAGAAGGGAAGACCATAAGAGTGGGAACTCACAAACAGCACGTCAAGGTGCTGTGAGAGTGAACCGATTGGACCTGCTGTACAATCAATTCAAGTATGCTAATCGAATAGCCTTACAAGATGTACTCTCTGGAAGAGAGCCGCTCCTACCGAATGTGGACGTGCCTCAGCTAACTCCCCAGCAAATTGCATCAATAGCAGTGCTTACTGAGGAAGCAGCTGAAAGAATCTTTGGAAAGTTGATGGCACCTGTGTTATCTTCGCCAAATGGTGTCGGCGCTGTGATCGGCGTCTTGGATCCCAAGTATCTAGAGTCTCTTGAGGTGGCGTCTCTATTGCGTAAGTTCCCGGAGTTACAGGCCAAGTACATGGAAGCCTACTCTACTCCTGATATAGATGCTGTAAGTGAGCTTGAAAAGAGCCTCACACAGCGTTTGATAGGATATGCGTTAGGCGTGGACGAGCGCAGCGTTCGGGCCTGGTTGTCCGGTCAGCATGTCATAAAGCGGGTCAATATGGCCAGGCTAAACACCTTGCTAACGGCGGTACGCCTTCTGTTGGAGGTAGAGAAACCTAAGCACGTAATGCGCTGGCTGGCCACTACTAACCCGGATTTGCAAGGGAAAGAGCCGGCACAAGTTGTACGAGAAGCAGATGATAGTGCATGGCTAGCCTGGGTCGTGCGCTCCGCGTCTGCGTATGTCGAAACCGGGGAGTAGTTTGTCAACGCGCTAATTCCAGCTGCACTCTCATGTGGTAGTGAAAACACGCAAAGCACATCTTCTTACACCTCGGCGAACAGGAGAGATGCTCGACGAGTTAGCTCTCCTGTTTGCATGAAGGTGCGGAAGCTATCCCCCTGAGTTTAGTTCCGGCCCGAACACTATTCCCACAGCCGTTTCTGCTATACTGCCCTGCACTGGAGTATCCAGGAGCTACCTATAACAAATAGATAGGCACCGCAGAGTAGATAACGATAGCAGGAACAGCCAAGCTATGCCTGTAACGCAGCCCGCCTTCACCAGACCCCCCACAACGCCATTAGCTCGTATAGGCAGACGCGATAACAAAGATGGCACCCCCAAAACGCCTGCACAGTTCTGGGTACCGAACGATTGGCACTCAACAAGAAGGCTCGACGACACCAAACTCCGCCTGTATCGCCCAGAGGCTCTTCGGCGGGGCATACCAGGTTATGTAGGAACGTTTGGTTACCGCTTCGATGACCCGGGTGCTGGATATAGGGCCCCCTTAGGAGACGATGAATTGTTCCGCATGTTCTACTGCGGGGAAACCGTTATGGGCGCTGCATGCGAGACACTTGCGGGTAAGCGTGCACCCATGTACGCGTGGTTTGTCAGTCCTACAGGAACGGGCGAGCCTGGAAGTGGGGACGTGAACGAGGCCTGGTGTGAAACCAGAGCGGTCGGCTTCACACGGCTCTCACAAGATCTGCTTTTTGTTGACCTTACCGCCAATGACACGATGAAATACTTGCGGACTCTGGATTTGGTGCGGAGGAGCTGCGAAATGTACGGGATCGCCGACGTGAATCTTCCCAACTTGCAAGGCGACTGCAGATGCTTTACTCAAGATGTAGCAAGAGCCTTGTTCGCAGATACCGGCGGAAACGCGCCGATTGAAGTGGATAGCCCCGCCGGCAAGGGTATAGTAGCAGGTATCAACTACCTATCGAAGCATGCGGCTGGGAAAGCCGAAATAGCTTGCTGGGCTCTATTCGACACCAGATTAGACCCGGGTAGCCAGGAGCTTCTTCCGTGTGTGCCAATATCTCTGGACCACTCCAAGCCCTACGCTGACGAAATCCGAGCCGCAGCCGAATACTTGGACCTAAGCATTGAGGACTGACGTCCAACGGCTCCGGCGTAAGATTCGTGGCACTCCGACATCTTACGGGACAATCAAAGATATTGCTTACATCCGGCTCATAATATACCTAGGGCGCCACCTCGTTCCCAAACCTGTCGTGGGCCGGATAAGGCCGAACTTGCCAGCTACGGTGCTATGCAAGAGGGCGCTGAAAATTTCGCGTAACATTTTTGCACTTCACATGTCACGTTCAATTTCGCGTGTCACTGGTTTGCGGATTCCATTGTCACTGGTTCACATATGAACCAATCCGCCCGCCTGTCATCTGCTCACACCGCAGATTTGACAAATACAAGCAACAAGCGTGTCCGAGGAGAGGATTGATTATAGTAATCACTTTCGCTGTTTGTCGCCCCGATGAGATCGGACGCCTGGTTGGCACTACAGATCGTCCGACTCGGCAACGAATTCCGTTGCGCTTCCCCGCCAGTTGCTCAGTCGATGATTGATTTCATCGCGGTCAAAGGCGGTTGGATCGAAGCCGGTGTTGCGTGCCATACTACGTGCTGTTCGTTGAGAGGTTGCGGTTCTTGCGGATTTCCGCGGCTGCCCGGTTTGCCTGGATAACCGAGATTGCCTGGTGAGCTGGGATTGTCGGCGCCTTAGCATTGCCATGTAATTTTCTGGTCCTCCGCAGTCCTCCGGCGGGGCCACCCGGGCACCCGTCAGACAGCGCGGATAATTGGTGTTTGGTGCAAGCCTGCCGATCCGCTCAACCACGATTGTATGCTCCCAGTAATCTCCCAGGTCATACACATACCGGAGCCGCGCACCTTCCCATCCGGCAATCTCCTTCAGAGTGGCACGTTCCGCCGCCTGACCCTGCACCAGGCTGCCCACCAGGTCATCCACGCCGAAGCGAGCATCAAACAGAACATGGAACTCGTGCAGGTGATAGCCTTCCCAGCCCAGCGCTATCTGCAGGATCATGTGAAGGTCAGCGAGCGTTGTCGTGCTCGGCACTGCCAGACGTCGCCAAATGGTCGGATAGACACCATCCAGGCTCACTTTCAAGTGGTGGATGGTAGAAACGGTAGAACTCTCAGGCATTGTTCCTCTTATCCCTGTCTCCTTTCGCATCTCAGCTTTCGCTCTTTCCTCTGTCTCCCCTCTCTTCTTCTGTAGTTGCCTCCGATCCTCCTGGTCCTCCCTCTCCAAGTTCAGCCTCCAATTCCTCCAGTTCCTCCACCGTAGGGAGGCTGCTGCTCAGTGGAGCGGGCAACTCGGGCAGGAGGTTGAGCAAGTACTCGGACACACTAATGGGTTTAGTCATGTCCCTCAGCGCGTATTCCACAATCAGCCGGTTGCGGCTCTTGCACAGAATGATACCGATGCTGGGTCCATCAGCCGGGTTGCGAAGCTGGTCATCCACCGCCGACAGGTAGAAGTTCATTTTGCCGGCATACTCAGGTTCGAACTCCCCCGGCTTCAATTCTATTACGACAAAGCAGCGCAGGTGCAGGTGATAGAAAAGGATATCCAGCCGGAATTCACGGCCCTCGACTTCCAACGGATACTCGCTGCCAACATAGGCGAACCCCTTGCCCAGTTCCAGCAGGAATTCGCGGATGTGCGCGACGAGTCCGCGGTGTAACTCGCGCTCCTGCGCCTGCTGGCTCAACGTCAGAAAGTCGAAATTGTAAGGGTCTTTGAGAAGTTGGCGGGTGAGGTCGGAGTCGGGCGGAGGCAACACAGAGGCGAAGTTGTCGAGGGCTTTGCCCTGGCGGCTGTACAGGCCGGTTTCTACCTGATGCATGAGCACGGCCCGGCTCCAGCCATTCTCGATAGTCTTGCGAATATACCAATCCCGCTCGGTGCGATCCTTGATTGCGTCGAGCAGATAGACGTTATGACGCCATGGTATTTGTGCACCAGCTTGGTGCACAATTTGCTCGTCCGGGTAGGCGTCGGCGAAGGCGCGCATATATTGCAGGTTGCGCTTCGAAAAGCCACTCACCTCGGGAAAAGCCCGCCGCAGATCGGCTGCCAGCCGGTCAATCACCTTACCACCCCAACCCTGTTCTCCCTGTCGGCGTAGAATATCACGCCCGATCTGCCAGTAGAGGAGCACCAGCTCGCGATTGACGGCGAGTGCCGCCCGCACCTGAGCCTCTTGAATGCGTTGCTTGACCTCGACCAGGAACTCCTGATAGCCAGTAGGCACCAACTCTTGCTCTGCCCCTGCCTCTGCCACTATCTCTGTCTCCGCAGATGCTCCAGATCGATCATTTTCTTTGTGCTCTCTGTGGGTGTTCATTGCCTCAGATTTGGCGTTCTGGTCGGTGTTGGGGTTTGGGTCGGGCACTACCATCTTCCTTTAATGTCTCTTAATGTCTCTCTATCTCGGCAGGATTATAGCAGATCGAATATGGTCAGCAGTCCATTGCACACGGCCAAAGGCCATGCTAAATGGATGTATCTGTGCGCGAAGAGAAATTACCTCATCTGGCTCAGGCTCAGGAGGCGCGCTTCAGTGAAGCTTTGCCTTTTCGGGCCAGAAATCTCACTGGAGACCTCATGGGCTACTCCGAGATACTGATATCCTGGATACCGGGATATCAGTATTTCAGTATCCAGGGACTCCAGGCATATGAACGTGATTTGTCCTATTCTTGCACCTACCACGTTCATATGCCTTATTCGGCTATTTCACCCGCCGCTTTTCTGACCGCCCTCTCAAGATCTCGACGACTCGGCTTGGTGTACACTTTGGTGGTGTCCAGGCTCTCGTGTCCAAGCAGTATGGCTACCTGGTCGAGAGGTATGCCTGCGTCTACCAGATTCTTGGCGAACGTATGGCGAAGGGTGTGCGCGGTGCAATTCTCAAGACGAGCTTGATAAGCGTACTTCCTCACGAGATAGTCTATGCCCCGCTCACTGAGTGGCCCTCTCTGCCCCATGAAGAGAGGGCCTTCGGGTCGGCGGCTATCCCGGTTATCCGAACGGTTCTTACGTGCAGAAGACCGTTGAACTGGCGGTTGCCCGGAAAGTTGGAGTTCCTTCTTGCGCTTCTCGACGTAGCGAAGGAGTACCGAGCGCGTCCGGTTATCTAGAGGTACAATGCGGCTCTTACCACCCTTCCCTTCTCTGACCCGCACCAGCCCCTTACGCTCGGAGACCTCCACATCCTCAATCCTGAGATTGGCAAGCTCCGAGATGCGAAGCCCTGTGCCAAGCAGCGTTTGGATTATGGTCATATCTCGTATCGAACTATAATCGCTGCTCTGACCGCTGTTCTCGTTGCTCTGGCTGCCGTCACCACCGTTGCCACCGTTGCCACCCTCGCTACCCCTCACTGCGTTCCCTGCCTGACCGCTTGCCGGGCGACCCTTGCGGACAGCGCGTAGCAAGGCAAGCTGCTCGTTGCCGTCAAGCCATCTTGGGGCAATTTCCTGACTGCTCTGCTCCCTGACGTAAACCCGTTCCAGCATATCGAATGGGCTATCTTCGACCAGCCTCTGGCGGTGTGCCCACTTGAAGAAGCGGCGCAATGAGATCAGCCTGCGGTTTATCGTCGCCGAACTGACACCCTTGCGCAACATATAACCTCGATACTCGGTGATGTCCCTGGGATCTACCGCCCGAGGAGAGAACTCTTCGCCGTTCGATGTGCGGAACCAGGTAGCGAAGGCCTGCAGGTCCTGAAGATAGGCCCGCGTAGTGTGGCTGCTCTTGCCTGCTTTTTGCAGGTACTCCCGATATTCGTCAAAGCCTTCAAACAGGTGGTTCATACTCCTTGCATCACTCCCTCGATTTCCATGAGGTTAACAGGTTGCTGCGGCTACGCTTTTCATGCCCAGGAAGTTATCTACACAGTTTTTCGGGCGATAAGCTTGAGTTTGGGCCGGCGCCCACGAATGGGATTTTACCACACGGCAGAAGAACTGTGCAGATAACGTAACTTATCTGCTGTCATTATCAGCACAGGACGGTCCGCGTTCAGTTATGATAGAGGCGAGGAACCTCTATCTCTTTGTTTCTGACCAGTCCTGACTTGGCGTCTGACAACTAGGAAAGAAAGTGTTGGCGACGATCTTGGACACCTGTCCTCTGGTAGCATTGTTCTGAGGTCGGAAGGTTCCGTCATCGTAGCCGCCGATGATGCCCCTCCTCACCATCCTCTCTATGTATTCGTAGAATGTATGATCAAGGGGTACATCGGAGAAAGTTTGCCCACTGACCGCTTCACGGTAGCCGGCCGCATTGGCAACGATCTTGCATATCTGCCCCCTGGTTGCCGGGTTGCCGGGGCGGAAGGTTCCGTCATTGTAACCGGAGATGATGCCCCTCCTCGCCATTCTCTCTATGTATTCGTAAAACGTGTGCGTCGAGGGCACATCTCTGAACGTTTGCCCCTCAACAGGCTCGTTGAAGCCGGCAGCGTTAGCTACTATCTTGCTGAGTTGCCCTCTGGTGACATTGTTACCTGGGCGGAAAGTGTTGTCGTTATACCCGGAGATTACGCCCCTGCACGCCAGGCACCTCACATAAGGGTAGAAAGTCGACCCTTCAGGCACATCGCTGAATTGGATCGGGCACACCGTGGAGGTTGCACCAGGGGTAAGTGAGGTAGGTGTTGAAGTAGGTGTTACCGAAGGTGGCAAGGAGGTAACAATAGGAGACGGCGTCACGCTGCGGGTTGAGAACGCTGTCCTTGTAGCTGTCGCTGTCGCGGTGCGAATGGCGGTCGGGGGGGTAGTGACGGTTGAGGTGGGGCTGCTCACTGATGGGGCGGTAGGGGTACGTGTAACGGGTACGGACGTGCGCGTAGCGGTAGGGGTGGCGGGGATCGTGAGCGTAGGGGTAGCAGTAGCGCCGGTGCACGACCGGCTGTATCGTTCGACCAGGGTCCGGTAGGCACGCACGTTGTTGTCAACGTAGTCGCCCACAGCCCACACGTTATCGGGAGCAAGAGCTTCGACGCCATACAGGTAGTTAAGCTCCGCACCCGGATTGGGGCTAGGCATGATGGTCCAGGAGGAGCCGTCCCAGTGCTCGATGAGGGTACGGTACTGGCCACTGACGCTGATGTAGTATCCGACAGCCCAAAGGTCGTCACTTGCCACCCCCGAGACGGCGTAAAGGTAGTTATCCGTCTGTCCTGGACCGTTGGGGCTGGACACGATACTCCACTGCGTTCCATCCCAATGCATCGTGAGGGTACGGTGGTAGCGGGAACCGTTGTAATCATTATCGTAGCCGACGGCCCAGACGTCATTCGGTGCGAAAGCCTGGACTCCGGTGAGCAAATTGCCGCTGACGCGGTTAGGACTGGGCACGATAACCCACTGCACCCCATCCCAGTGCTCGACCAGCGTCTGGTATGTGACCGAACCGGTCGGTACGTATTGTCCCACCGCCCATATGTCGTCGGCAGCGCGAGCGGAAATGGCGCTAAGGACACTGATGTCGCCGGTGCTGGGGCTGGGAACCACGCTCCACCGCACACCATCCCAATGCTGCACCAGGCTGCTGAGATATCCGGAGCCACTTGAGCCGACGGCCCACACGTCGGTTGGTGAGACAGCTGACACACCGTAGAGGACGCTATTGGGCGGCGCGTTGTTGGGCACGATGCTCCACTGTGTGCCGTTCCAGTGCATCGTGATCGGCTCCATCTGGTTGGTGTACTGACCAGAACGGCCCACAGCCCACACGTCGTTGGGGGCTATGGCTTCGATGCCGTATAAGTAGTTGTAGCCTGTGCCGGCATCAGGACTGGGTATGATGCTCCACTGCGTGCCGTTCCAGTGCATCGTGAGGGTGTGCTCGCCGTACTCTGCCAATTGGTTGTAGTAACCGGCGGCCCAGATATCGTTGGAAGCACGAGCGGACACCGCCATGACATAGTGGCTTGCCCGCGGATCGGTATTGGCGCTCGCCACGATGTTGTAGGCGAGCGAACAGCCTGGGGCGGGGGTAGGGGTGGGGGTGGGGCTACCGCACTGTTCGGAATATCGCATTGCAAGAGTGCTGGGTCCAGAACTATTCATAAATCGTGTGCCAACGGCCCAAACGTCCGTGCTGGTGAGCGCCGACACACCGTATAGATGGTTGCCATCGGAACCCGGGTTGGGACTGGCGATGGTTGCCCACACAATGCCATCCCAGCGCTCTACGAGGGTTTCGTACACCCCGGAGGTGGAGTTGTAGTAGGAGCCTACAGCCCATAAAGCTCCTGAGGGGTCGGCTGCAATATCGTCCAGGGAAGCCTCACCCGGAGTGGGGTTGGGGCTTGGCACTACCGACCAGGCGGAGCCGTTCCAGTGCTCAACCAGCGTCTGAAGTGGCCCGCCGGAGTTGTAGTAGGAGCCCACGGCCCAGATATCGCTGGGGGCGAGGGCTGTGACTTTGGAAAGTGCATTGAAGGCTGTGCCGACGTTGGGAGTAGGAATTATGGCCCAAGCCGAGCCGTTCCAATGCTCAATCAGCGTCTGGTTTGCACTTCCCGTGTCGTAGCTGCCGACGGCCCAGATGTCGTTGGCCGCGACCGCCACCACTCCATAGAGGGTGTTGCGGTACTCGGTTACGCTGGGGCCTGGCACGACGGCCCACGAGGAGCCGTCCCAATGCAGGATTAGCGGGTCGTAGCGCCCGAGCTCGGTAACCCGGTAGCTGCCGACGGCCCAGATGTCGTTGGAAGAAACAGGGGTCAGATCGTAGAGGCTGGTATCGTGAGGCTGGCCGGGGTTAGGGCTTGGTACGAGAGACCATGAGGAGCCGTCCCAGTGCATCGTGAGGGTGTCGTAGCCGAGGCCGAAGCCGGCAGCGGAGTTGCCCACGGCCCAGATGTCGTTGGGAGAGATAGCCGCCACGCTGTAGAGGCGGTTGTATGCGGAGCCGGGGCTAGGGCTGGGCACCACCGTCCATGATGTGCCGTCCCAATGTTCTATAAGCGAAGTAGAAATACCTCCTATCAGTGCGGACCAACCCACTGCCCATGCGTCGTTGGCTGACAAAGCGGCAACCGCGCGTAACGTGTTGCCGTCTGAGCCGGGGTTCCGGCTGGGTATTATGTTCCAGCCGGAACAGTCGAGGGGTGCACGCCGGAATTGGCTTGCCGGTGCCGGTGTCGATGCCGATGCTGCGTTCGAGTGGCCCTTTGCGCTGAGGGGGATTGGATGGGAAGCGCTGGAAGCGGTAGAAGCAGTGAGAGCTGCCGGCTCGTGAGAGAACGACGGCGCTAGCACAAGCAGCGCCAGCTTGGCGGTGGCAACGAAACCAACGATGCCAAGGAGCGCGCCAATGCGGGTGATAAGAGTGCGGATGATGCGGGAGATGCCCAGCGACCGGTGCTGATCCGAGGTAGCAATCACTTCGCTCTCTCCTGTTAGAAGGTGCTGCAGAATAGACGAACCAGGGAGTTTGAAGGGCCAAAGGCCAGAGCATGTGGCTTAGCGATTGTTCAGCTTTTTATGGCACTTATATCTACCATAAAGGTACAACGTTTGTAAAGCGGGATGTTGGAGATCTCTCCGCATCTGGAAGTATAGGGACACGCTCCCTTGGTGCAGGAGTGGGTCGAGGGTGGGTTCTGATGTTACGATCTCAGGGTCGTAAGATGTACCAGACAAGAGTTGATCTGACATCTAGTAGCTGCCTGACTGGGTCATCCGCTAGTGCACCAGGGACAAGTGCCCAATCCTCAGTGCCCAATCCTCAGTGCCTAATCTTTAGAGCACATTATCGTTCCGATGAAACTCCCAGCCCAATCTTAACAGCAGCTTTATGTCCGCAGCCCTATATTAGGTATGTTACGAAGCGCCTGGACATGTTGGTTCTTTCGCGGAGAACACGCGCGTCCTGCTATACTTTAGTCAATGTTATCCGCTGCTCTATTATTGCCCCGCGCTTCGCTGCGGCGAAGCGGACGACAAGATAACGAAACAAGGTTCCATTAGGGGATTTCGAATGAGGATCCTGGTTATTGAGGATGAGGAAGATCTCGCCAACGCCATAGCCAAAGGCTTGCGTAAGCAGGGGTATGCGGTAGACACTGTCTTTGATGGCGAAACGGGCTGGGAGACAGCCGAGATCAACGACTACGATCTGCTTGTACTCGACCTTAATCTGCCCACAATTGATGGGCTAGAGATTTGCCGCCGCTTACGGGCTACCCGCTCAGGTCTGCTCATTTTGATGCTCACGGCCCGCACGCATCCCAGCCAGCGCATTGAAGGGCTCGATCTGGGTGCGGATGATTATCTGGTCAAACCTTTCCACTGGGGAGAGTTGATGGCCCGAGTGCGGGCGCTGCTGCGCCGGAAAACTCAGGACGGCAGGCTGCTGCTACGGTCTGGTGACCTGACCCTTGATCCAACAGCACAAATTGCTGCCCTGGGTAACCGCCAGCTACAATTGACTGGCAAGGAGTTCGGTATTCTCGAATACCTGATGCGTCACCCTGGGAAAGTAATAGGCCAGCAGGAGTTGCTGGATCACATTTGGGACGGTTCAGCTAACGCATTTACGAATGCGGTTCGCGTTCACATTAACTCGTTACGACGCAAGCTAGAGGAAGATACCAAGAACCCGCAATATATAGAGACACTAATTGGCAGAGGGTACCGGATGCGACCCGATACCACCGGATCAGCGGAGTCGTAACATGAGCGGCAGCAGTAGCAGTAGCAGAAATAGCCCTCATATGCATCAGGTACCAAAACGTAAAGTGGGGCTGAAGAAGAGGCGGCTTACACTGCAGGTCCGCCTAGCCTTGCTTACGGGCCTGCTACTCGGAGTTCTTAGCCTGGGTCTTGTGCTTTTTATCAATGTGGCAGCGAATGTGACAGCACCTACAACAGAAGATGTTGGGCTACCGTGGGACACCGGGCACGGTGGGAGCGGTGGGCAGCCCTTGCAGACACCCACCGTGGCGAATGGGAGTGGCGGGGGAGACGGAATAGCACAGCGTGGCCAGCTTGAGACTACGCCGACGCCGATGCCGTTGCCTAGCAACTCTGCTCAGGTGGTCAGTGCCTCGGACACAGTTGGTATCCGCCAGGAGGTGCTCGGTCGGCTTCAACTCATCTCCTTTATTGGTCTCGGTATGGTAGTCCTTGTAGGCAGCTTTGGCACTTACTGGGTAGCGCGCCATGGATTACTACCCTTGCGAGAGATCAGTTCGGCGGCCCGCCAAATAAGCACCAAGACGTTGGATACGCGTCTTGGTGTACAGGCCCCAGATGACGAGATCAAGGAACTGGCCGACGCCATTGACACCATGCTGGACCGTTTGGAGCGAGCCTTCGACCAGCAGAGCCACTTCGTCGCCGACGCAGCGCACGAGTTGCGCACACCACTCACCACGCTGCGTACTAACCTGGAAGTTGTACACCAGGATTCGGATTCGACCCTGAACGACTACCGCGAGATGGCCGTGGTGCTCGAGCGCGCCCTCACACGGCTTGAGCGTCTCATGTCTGACCTGTTGGTCATCGCAATGGGAGAGGAGTCTCCAACGCGTAAAGAAGTGCAGTTGAAGACGCTCGTGCAGGGTGTCATTCGTGATCTGAAAAACATGGCGGACAAACAACAGGTGCGGCTAAGGTTGCTTTGTGACGGTGACGTAGTAGTACATGGGGATGAAGCGCTTCTGGCTCGCGCCTTGAGTAACCTGATCGAGAATGGCGTACAATATAACC
>JADEYI010001009.1_pt1 | contig 25773 bp, 26 predicted proteins | sample 8542331 | NCBI WGS metagenome assembly JADEYI01 (sample SAMN16510988, study PRJNA670497) | mine drainage metagenome | isolation source: biofilm near Copperflume 1 | place: Germany: Marsberg coppermine Kilianstollen | collected 2018-02
CCGGGACCCATGCGCTGCGCTCAGGGTGACAGCAGAGCCTGGTGCAGAGGTTCCTCTAGCTCTTTTTTTCTATGTGCCCGCCGAATTCGTAGCGCATCGCCGAGAGAATCTTGTCCGCGAAATCGGCCGCGCCGCGTGAACTGAAGCGCTCGAACAGCGCGGCGGTCAGGACGTGGGCGGGTACCGCCTCGTCGATTGCCGCGTCGATCGTCCAGCGCCCTTCGCCTGAGTCCGAGACCCGCCCGGCAAACTTCGTTAGCTCGGGGTCGGCTTGCATCGCGGTCGCCGTCAGGTCGAGCAGCCAAGACGCGATCACGCTGCCGCGCCGCCAGACCTCGGCAATATCATTCAGGTTGAAGTCGTACTGGTAGAGTTCCGGATGGCGCAGTGGCGTGGTCTCGGCGTCGGCCGTATGCTGCTGCTTGCCGATGTTGGCGTGGCGCAGGATGTTCATGCCCTCGGCGTAGGCGGCCATCAGGCCGTACTCGATCCCGTTGTGAACCATCTTGACGAAATGGCCCGCGCCGTTGGGGCCGCAATGCAGATAGCCGTGCTCGGCGGTACCGCCGGGAGATTTCTCGCGCCCGGGCGTGCGCGGCGCGGAGTCCATTGGCGGCGCGAGCGTGGCGAAGAGCGGATCGAGATGCTTGACGATCGCGGGCTCGCCGCCGATCATCTGGCAGAAGCCGCGCTCGAGCCCCCAAACTCCGCCACTGGTCCCCGAATCGACATAGTGCAGGCCTTTGGCCTTGAGCATCTCGGCCCGGCGGATATCATCGACGTAATAGGAATTGCCGCCGTCGACGATAATGTCGCCGGAGGCGAAGCGGCTGGCCAGGTCGGCCACCGTTTTCTCGACTACCGCTGCCGGCACCATCATCCAGGCGACCCGTGGCGGCTTAAGCTTGGCGGCGAAATCATCGAGCGAGGCGGCGCCGATCGCGCCTTCGCCGGCGAGGCCCTTGACCGCTGCGGGGCTCACGTCAAAGACCACGCATTCATGACCGCCGTGCAGCAGGCGCCGCACCATATTCGCACCCATCCGGCCGAGACCAACCATACCCATCTGCATTGGAATTGCTCCTTGCCTGAAGAACCGTCGCGGCCGCATCGGCCCGCCGGGCGCCGTGGCGTCCGGTCGCCGCGCGCGCAGCCACTCTTTAATCTTTGCCCGAAAGCGGCGATGGAGTCCAAGCCCTGCCGGGAGGATCGAGCGCCGCCGCAACTACCATTCAGCCGTCTAAAAATGTTATTGGAGATCAGGCGGGGGATTATCAGGAAGCTTGCCGCGCCCGGCGGACGGAGAACTCTATGAAGTTTATGTACTTCTTTTTGCCCTCAATTCCGGCAACGATCGAGGAGCGCAAAGCGCTGCGCCCGATCGCGTCGCATCCCGACCGCTGGCAGCGGATGATCAGCGAGGTCACCGAAATCTCACAGTTGTGCGAGGAGGTCGGCTTCGACGGCGTCTGTTTCCCCGAGCATCATCTGCATAGCGAAGGCATCGAGATGGGCAGCCTGCCGGTGCTCACCCAGCATGTCATTCACAATACCAAGCGGATCAAGGTCGGGCCGATCGGCTACGTGCTGCCCGGATGGAATCCGTTGCGCCTGGCGCTGGAAATCGCGTGGCTCGATCAGCTCACGCAGGGGCGCACGCTGGTCGGCTTCGCGCGCGGCTACCAGACCCGCTGGCTCAACCAGATGGCGCAGAAGATTCATGTCGGCGCCACCACCAGCGACAAGAGCGAAGGCGATCGGATCAACCGCGAGGCGTTCGAAGAGGTCTTCCGCTTTCTGAAGCTGGCGTGGGGCGATGAGCCGTTCCGCTTCAAGGGCAAGTACTACCAGTATCCCTTTCCGCAGGAAGGCACGCCGTGGCCGGCGCACGAATGGACCCGCGAATACGGCTTCCCGGGCGAGGTCGACGATCAGGGCCGTATCCAGATGATGAACGTCGTGCCCAAGCCCTTCCAGCGTCCGCATCCGACGCTGTTCCAGGCCTTTTCGGTCAGCGAGGAGACCGTCCGGTGGTGCGCGCGCGAGGGCATCATCCCGACCATCCTGCTGCCGCATCCGCCGGTGGTGCGCAAATTCGTCGAGGCTTACCAGGAAGAGGCGCGCAAGGCGGGGCGCAACTTAAAGCTCGGCGAAAGCATCGGCGTGCTGCATGCGGTCTATTTCGGCGAGAACAAGGCGCAGGCGCGCAAGCTCGGCGACGAGGGTATCTGCGGCATCGCGTTCAAGCGCTTCTTCCACCAGTTCGGCTTTTCCGAAGCCTGGCGCGAAGAGGCCGACGAGGCCAAATATCCCACCGGCAAGGTGATGCTGCCCGAGTCCGAGGTCAATCTCGAGCGCATGGAGCGGGTCAAATTCGCCTATACGGGATCGGCGGCCGAAGTGCGCCAGGAATTCGCGGCGATGGTCGAGAACGTCAATCCGGAATGGTTCGTGTGGCAGGGCGACCAGGGCTTGCTGCCGCTCGAAGTGGTCAAGCAGCAAATCCGGACTTTTGGCAAGGAGCTGATCAACCGCTACAAATAGGCGGCAAAATCACCCAGAGGAAAGATCAGCCAGAGGATAAAATCAGGGCGAGAGGGAGAATAAGTAGCACGATGCCGGAGGCTCCGAACCAGCAGCGATTTTCGCTGATCACCGACAAAAGCCTCGCCGACCTGCGCAAGCTGGTCGACGTTCCGATCGAGGATACGCTCGAGCCGTGGCTCCACGAAGCGAGCCGCGACAGCGTGCGCCACTGGGCCCACGGCATCGGCGACGACAATCCGCTGTGGTGCGATCCGGCCTACGCCGCCAAGGCGCATTACGGACGGATCGCGGCGCCGCCGTCGTTCATTTTTCCGCTCAACCGGGTCTTCAGCGGCTACGTCGGCGGACTGCCCGGCGTACATGCGATGTTCGCCGGCATCGACGTCACCTGGCATCAGCCGATGCTGCTCGGCGACGAGTTCACGACCAAGGTCCGGCTCAAGGATCTGATCGCGCATGAGACGCGCTTTGCCGGCCGTTCGATTCAGCAGATCTATCGCTGCGAGTTCTACAATCAGCGCGGCGAACTGGCCGCCGAGGGCGATAGCTGGTGCTTCCGCACCGAACGCGACACGGCGCGCGAGCGCGGCACCAAGTACAGCGCGGTCAAGGCCAAGCCGCCGGTGCACTATTCGCGCGAGGACCTGGCCAAAATTTTCGCGCTGTACGAGGCCGAAGAGGTGCGTGGAGCCCAGCCGCGCTACGCCCAGGACGTCGCGGTGGGCGACAAGCTGCCGACGATGGTCAAGGGACCGATGACCGCGACCGGCTTCATCGCCTTTGCGCAGGGCTGGGGCGGCCTCTATATCCGCGCCAACAAGCTCGCCTGGCGCCAGTTGCAGAAGCATCCGGGACTCGGCATCGCCAACAAGTTCGGCATCCCGGACGTGCCCGAGCGGGTCCATTGGGAAGACGACCTCGCGGCGCTGGTCGGCACGCCGGCGGCCTACGATTACGGTCCGGAGCGCTGCTCCTGGATGACCCATCATCTGACCAACTGGATGGGTGACGCCGGGTTTCTAAAACATATCGCGGTCGAGATCCGCCGCCACAATCCGGTCGGCGATACCATCTATATCACCGGCGAAGTGAGCCGCCGATTCAGCGAAGGCGGAGCACATTACGCCGAGATTACGCAGACCGCGACGCAGCAGGACGGCGAACTCTCGGTGCGGGCCAAGGGCGTCGTGCGGCTGCCGTCGAAGCCCTGATCCTCGCGGCTGGCGGCGTCTCTACGGATTTGGATTCCCGCTCTAACGGCCCAACGAAAAAGACGCGCCGGACCCGGATGGGGCCGGCGCGTTCACCGGTGATTCGGCGCGCTTTCCAGGCCGCCGAAAGTTAGTAGTTAAACTCGATATTGGCGAAGAGCGCGTGCGTGTCACGCGGCACCGCGTTGGGAATCGTCGCCCCAGTACCCTTTGGCGGAACTACGCCAAAGCTCTTTGCATAGGCGGTCGGGAAGCCGAACTGACTATGATAAAAGAGCAAGTTCTGGCTATCGACCGCGAAGCGCAGGAATTCATTGTACTGATAGCTCACACCGACGACGAAACGCTGAAAGTCCAGCGGGTTAAGCTTGACCTTGTCGTTCGGATGAAACTCCTCAAACATGCCGAATGCGGTGAGCCTGGTTCCGGCAAAGTGGTAATGGCCGAAGAAGTCATAGCCCACCTGGCGGCTCTGGCCGTTGTTCTGTAGTCCGATCGCGAGGGCACTGAACGGCGCATAGGGCGTGGTGCCCAAGCCGAAGGCGTCGGCCGGGCCGCTGCCCGAAAACAGGTTGCCCGCGGAAAACGCATTCCTGCCGTAATCAAACTCGCCCGCGATCCCCCATTGCTCAGTCGTATAGTGCACCAGCGCGGCGATTCGCTCGATACTCCCATCGCTGCCCTTGAGCGCGGCCGGAAGATCAGCGAGATCGGGCGTGGTATTGCCGTAGCCGTAATCATAGAAACCGGTCAGTCCAAGACCTTGAAAGCGCCAGTTGGCACCGAACGGAAAGGCCGTCAGGCGCGCCATCACCTGTTTCGTATTGGTCTGCTCGAGCGCGTGGAAGCTGGCGTTGTCGAAAGCTCCGAAATCGTAGTCGAGATAGGTCTTTTCGCCGCCAAATCTCACCGGACCCTGCATGGAAACTCCGGCCTGGCTTGAAGATAGGCTCAAGTAGTTCCAGGGCGTCAGGTTGACATAGCGAAAGTTGTAGAGGTCTTCTTCCCAGCCGACCAGCGGATTAGCCTGTTGGCCGAGCGTGATCGTGTCGCCCTTGAGCGCCGGAATTCCGCTGAACAGATTTCCATACTGAAGATAGGCGTACTTCACCCGCAGGCCCAGATTGCCGTCCAGGCTGGTGCCTATAGCGCCAGCTTTGCCGAATTTATCGTTGGCTCCGCCAATCGTACGGTAGAGGTTAGGGGTGAATCTGAAAGTCCAGTCCTTGGTCGGAAAGAAGAACACGTTCAAATAGGTGCGCGTAATGTCGAACGAATTGTACATCGCATTGCCCGGTCCCGGTGGATTGAGCTGGGTGAGGAATTGCGGACCGAAACCCGTGTGGGTATACAATGAGTAATCGCCATAGAACAGCGCGCCGATGCGGATTTTATCCTGGAAGCCGCCCATATAGCTGCTCCAAGCCGGCTTTATCTCGCCGACCTGTTTTTCCAGGGCCAGATTGTCAGCGCTCTCTTGCGCCCGGGTCTCGGCGACCGCCGCACGCACCTTGTCCTCGGTACGCTGTTCGACCTGTTGTTCGATTTGGGCCGGGTCGGCGCCAAATGACATCGCGGCCCGGCCGCGGCCGGGCCGCACGAAGACCTGTCCGGTCTTCTGATCAACCCACAGCGTGGTCGTCCTGGGTGCGGCATAGACCTGTGCCATAAGAGGCCGCGCGCCGCCCAGCAGCGCGAGGCCGCCGAGCGCGGCCAGGGCCAGTTTCCATCTGCCTTTCATCAAAACTCCTCCCATCAAGTGCCGGAATAATTGCGCGGTTTAATTGACGGCGTCGCCGGTTTACGGCTTCGGACGCGATGGATTGCCCTCCCGGATATCGGCGAGCTGGAAGGACGTATAGATCTTGCCGCCGCAGGCGTACTTCGTGGGCGAGCCGATGCCGGCGATGGCGCAGTCGGCAACGCGCGGCAACGGCCCGTGGTCCGACAGCGGATTGCTCGAGCATCCGGCGAGCGTGACCGCGGCGAGCGCGGCTGTGCAGATACTCACTCGAAATGAGCGTTTAATCAGTCTGGGTTTCATGCAATCTTACCTGTGAGTTTGCGTTAGTTAGTGGTGATCTCGCTGATTTGCTTGAGCTCTTTCTGAACGACTTCGGCCGGCAGCGGCGCGTAGAATAGCGGCGCGGCGTACTTCTGTCCGTCGGTCAATGCCCATTTGAGGAATTTGACTATTGCCGCCGACTTCGCCTTGTCGGTCTCTTTGCTATAAACCAGCAGCCAGGTGAAAGAGGATATCGGATAGGTATCCGCGCCCGGCGCGTTGGTGATCGAAACGCGGAAGTCCGCCGGCATGTTGGCCGCCGCACCGGCGGCCGCCGCGGTCACGCCGCCCAGGCTCGGCACGATCCATTTGCCGTCGGCGTTCTGCACCGTGGCAAACGAGATCTTGTTGGCCAGCGCGTAGGTCAATTCGCAGTAGCCCATTGCCCCCGGAGTCTGCTGCACCAGTCCGGTAACGCCTTCGCTGCCCTTGCCGCCGAGTCCGACCGGCCACTTGAGCGACGTGCCCCTGCCCACCTTGCTCGCCCACTCCGGGCTGACTTTGCTCAGATAGTCAGAGTAAATATAGGAAGTGCCGCTACCGTCGGAACGATGGACTGTGACAATTGGATCGTCCGGAAAGTTTACTCCGGGATTCAATTTGGCAATCGCCGGGTCGGTCCATTTGACTATATTGCCGAGATATATATCGGCGATTACCGGGCCGGTCAGCCGGACCGGAGTAGTGATTCCGGGCAGGTCATACATCAGCACGACCGCGCCCAGCACCGACGGAAAATGCAGCACCGGCCCGGGCATCATCGCGCTCTGCTTGGCATTCAGCGGGGCGTCGCTCGCACCGATATCGACGGTCTGGTTGCGCAGCATCATGATGCCGCCGCCGGAACCGATCGATTGGTAATTGAAGCGGACGCTTGGGTCGACCTTGGTATAGGCGTCGAACCATTTCGAGTAGATCGGGTAGCCGAAGGTCGAGCCCGCGCCATTGATGAGCATCTGGCTTCGCGCGGTGCCCGCGAGCAGCGGCATCAGCAACAGGCCCATCAGCACCGCCAACAATCCGTTTCCCTTGCGCATCTGTCCTCCTCTTGAGAGGTCGGTTGAAACCTCTTGGGCAAACATAGGCAGAGTTTGTTACGAGCGGATTAGGCCGTAGTTACCACGCAGCTAATTTGGCCGGCACCGCGGCGCAATTCACAGCCGCGCCGGGAGGGCCACGGAGGGACGGTCACCGGTTGCGGCGTGGCGGAGCGATTTATACCCCTGGACCGGCGAAAGAGCCCATTTTCATTCGGCTTATTCTGGGCAGCTATACTTTGGCGGCCCCGTGGAATAAGATGAGCCTGCTCGCCCTCGGACATATCCACTACTGAGCCCATGCTGGCCGACCGCCGGAATGGTCCGAATCGCCGTGAGTCAGACAGGAGAGCATTCGATGCCTAAGATGTATGTTGGCAACCTCGCCACTTCGGTTACGAGCCACGACCTGCAGACCCATTTCGCTCGTGCCGGCGAGGTGCGAGGGGCTTTGGCGGTCAGCGATAAGGCCTCGGGACTGTGCCGGGGATTCGGATTCGTCGAGATGGCCGAACTGTCGGATGTGGCGGTGGCCTTCAGTCTGCTCAGCAATACGGTGCTAAACGGACAAAAGATCACCATAGAACCTGAGCCGTCGCTGCGAAACGGCAAAGCCCGCAATAAAGTAGTGGAACGTTAATGGCGCGATTCTCCGCGCTCGCATGCAACTCGTAGCGGTCGGCCGCAAGGAAGAAAATATTGACCCAATCGATCGGTAAGCCCACGTGGCATTCCCATGACTTCAAGGTCAAGATGCTCGATTGGTCTTCGGCGCGCGGGTCGCGCCTGCGCTATACGTGCCGTCTTTGCAGCCGCAAATTCTGTCATTTTACCGTACAAAGTCAGGGACCCTGGGCGGTTGACGGCGAGAGCCGGGCGCTCGAGAGCGCAGTCAGCGATCGCTGGCTGGCGGAGGCCTGCCCGCGCGGCCTGGTGGCGGGCGACGAAGCGGATAGCATGCGCCTGCGCGAGCCGTTGCATTAGGCGACCGCTAGCAATCGCCACCGCCGCATATAAGCGGCGCCCCTCACAGTGATTGCGATGTGGCCGGCGGCGCGCGGAGACTGGGTTTTCGTCCCGGTTCGCGCCCGCGGCATTCAGGCGATGCGCGGGGAGGCTATTGCGCTCCTCCGGGCCACTCTATATGCTTTCAACGTTGGCCAATCATGGCTGCAAGCGCGCGTCGGATTCCGTGACGCGATTTCCCGTCTAAAACCAGAACCATTTGTTTGGCCTTACCGCCGGACTCGAATCCGCTGGCTCTGAACATGGAGTTTCTTTGTCCTTTTCCACACTTGGCCTATCACCTCAAACCCTCAAAGCGATCAGCGATCGCGGACACGAACAGCCGACTCCGATACAATCTGGCGCAATTCCAAGCGCCCTGACCGGCCGCGATCTGGTGGCGACGGCCGGCACCGGCAGCGGCAAAACGGTGGCGTTTCTGCTGCCGATGCTCGAGCGTTTGCATACGATTAAGGCGGCCGGAGTCAGCGCGCTTATCCTGGCGCCGACCCGCGAGCTGGCCGCGCAAATCGCGCGCGAATTTCAACTGCTGACCCGCAACACGCGCCTGGCCGCGGTGGTGATTGTCGGTGGCGAATCAATGGGCCGCCAGATCGGCGATCTGCGCCGCGGCGCGCAGGTTATCGTGGCCTGCCCAGGACGCCTCAATGACCATCTCGAGCGCGGCACGGTGCGGCTCGATCGGATCGAGCTGGTCGTGATCGACGAAGCCGACCGGATGCTCGACATGGGTTTTCTGCCCCAACTACGCAAGATCATGCGGGCGGTCACCAAGCCGCATCAGACGCTGATGTTCTCGGCGACGATGGAAGCCGGCGTCGAGCAGGTCGCGCGCGAATTCCTGCGCAATCCCGAGCGCGTGACGGTCGGCTCGGTGGCGGCACCGCCGTCGACGATTCGCCAGTCGATCTATCCGGTCAAGACCGAGAGCAAGGGTCCGATGCTGCTCGAGCTGCTGGGTAGCGCCGACGTCGAAAGCGCGATCGTCTTCACCCGCACCAAGAGCCGCGCCGATCGCGTGGCCAAGCTGCTGGTGCGCAGCGGCATCATGGCCGTGGCGATTCACGGCGACCGCTCGCAAAGCCAGCGCAACGCGGCACTGGCGGGCTTTCGCCGGGGCACCTACCGGGTGATGGTCGCAACCGATATCGCGGCGCGCGGACTCGATATCCAGGACGTTTCGCACGTCATCAACTTCGACCTGCCGGACGTGCCCGATACCTACATTCATCGTATCGGCCGCACCGCGCGGATGGGCAAGGCGGGCGCGGCATTGACCCTGGTGGCGCCGGACGAGCGGCAAGCGCTGGCTGAAATCGAGCGCCTGCTCGGCCGCAAGCTCGAGCGCGCGCGGGTGGCCGGCTTCGAGTTGCCGGAGCTCGGATCGGCGAAATCGTCGACCGGACCGCGCCCGGTGGTCTACAACCGCCGGCCGCAGAGCCGCCGCCGCGCCGGCTGAGGCTCAGGGGCGGACACCTGAACCGCGGCACGACAAGTGAGTTCGTTAATCGGGAACACTTGAGTTAATCGGGAACACTTGATCAGTCCGTGGAATTGGATAACTCTAAGACTAAAGTTGGATTGATTCCGCCGGGCGCCGCTCCAAATGGACCGGTCGCCCGGGGAATTTTAATCGCTGGGCGCCTCCAGGCGACCGATGTGCCGTAACCGGGCATCCGCGATCGGGACGGTCATCCGGCACCAAGGATGTTAAGCGATGGCCGTGGCGATGCGGGAAAAAACCTACCGACTCTACCTCGACTACCTCGAAACGGCTGAAACCAAGCGCCGGTGGAATATCTTCAATGATATTCCGTGGGACGAGTTTGATCTTGCCAAAACCACGCCGGCGACCGCCGCGAGCGTCGAGATATTCTGCGCCGAAGAGATGTACCTGCCCGATTACAGCATAAATGGTCTCGCGTTAGTGCGTGATTCCTTCGGACCGGCGTGGTTCCAGGCCGCCTGGGCCTTTGAAGAGTCGCGTCACGGCCTGGTCTTTCGCGAATATCTGACGCGTTCGGGCCTGCGCACGGAGGCGGAGTTCGCCATTCTCGAGGCGGAGATCGTCGCCAAGGTGTGGAAACTGCCCTTCGCCACAACGCGCCAGATGGCCTGTTACGGCGCGCTGCAAGAGGGCGCCACGTTCGTCGCCTATCGGGCGCAGCGCGAGCAGGCGCGTGCGGCTGGCGACACGGTGCGCGAGGCGATCTTCCATCTGGTGGGCCGTGACGAGGCCGCGCACGGTGGCTTCTATCGCTCGATGGTTGAGCTCGAACTGGCCGAAGATCGTGCCGGTACGGTCGACGATCTGGCCTTCGTGCTAGCCAACTTCAAGATGCCGGGCGATGGGCTTATCGCGGATTATCACGCGCGGCTACAAGCCACCGGCGCCGGTATCAGCCCGCGGGTCTTTATGCAGCGCGTGGTCCTGCCCCTGCTGACCACGCTCGGCACCACGCGCGACGAACTGCGCCTCGCGCAGATGCGGCTCCGCCCGGCGGCGTAATCTCCCAACTATCACGAACCATTCGCGGGGCGCGCGGGCCGATTAAGCCTCGGCGAGGCTGCGGCTGCGCACAGATCGCGGCAGGACGGGTGGCATCGGCGGTTCAGCGGTTGCGATGGTCGCGCTGTTGGCCGGGGGCGGTCGGATGCGGATAGGGGTGGAAGCTGCGGCTCACGTCGCCAAACGAAATCGCCGCGGCGCGCCCGGCGGCTTCGCGATAGATCGCCAGGACCCGGTCTTCGGCGGCGTAGTCGAACGGATCGCGCAGGCGCTGCTCGAGATCGCCGCCGCGCTCGGGCTGATGCGCGGCATACCAGGCGGCGGTTTTGGCCAGCGCGGCTTCGGCCGAAATCACGTCGCGGTAGCCCAGTTCAGTTTTGATTTTGCGCAGGTCCACCACGCAATGATCGGTCGTGCCAGCCAGCACCAGCGCGCGCGCCGAGGTGCCGAACGCGTCGGGGATGCTAATAACTTTCCACTCGTGATTCAGGGCGCGCGCGATTACCTCGACCAACTGGCGAATAGTCAGTTGATAGTCATCGCCACAATTATATATCTGGCCGGCCGCCACGCTGTGCTTATCGATCGCGAGCATCACGGCGTGCGCGAGGTTCTCCGCATAGCCGTGGGTAATCAGGCTGAGACCGCCTTCGGGCACAAAGATATACGGACGCCGGTCGAGCACGCGCCGGATCACGCACCATTCGCGCGGCAACAGTTGGTACGGACCATAGACGTACGGGTAGCGGAAGACCACGCCGCGCGGATGGGCGGCAAGCACCGCCGTCTCGGTACTGACTATCTTGAAGCAGAACGGCTGCTCGGCTTCGCTGGCGACCAGCGGCGCGTCTTCGGGCACGGGGGTTTTCATCCCACGGGGGAAATTCGCCGCCGGATCGAAGTAGCCGCGATAGACCGGAACTCCGCCGACCGCGATGAAGCATGGCGTGCGTCCGGCCAGTGCCTCGGCCAGGATCCGGATGCGGCCGTAGGTCGCGATGACCACGTCGAAGTTGCGCCCGGCGAGCGCGCTGTCGATGGTTTCGCGGAAATGCGGGTCGCCGTGGATATGCTCGACGTTGGGCGGAATCTCGGGGATTTCGTGGGTTCCGCGATGGAAAATCGTCACCGTGTAGCCGCGTTGCTGCAGCCCATTTACCAGGAACGGACCGCTCGGACCCGTGCCGCCGACAATAAGCGCCTTCATCCTGTCCAGTTAACTCCCCGGCGATACTCGCGAACATTACTGCGCAGATAACTCGCGTGCGCAGACTGCTTGAATGCGCAGATAGCTTGCGGCGCCGATCGTGTCAATCGCCGCCACACCGTTCCGCCGCTTCGGGATGGCGTCATCGGCCGTGCGAATCGGCCACGCGTCCCATCACAGGCGCGGAATCACGCTCTCGCCAAAAGTGCGAATAGCCTGTAGAGCCTTTTCGTGCGATGGCCCGCCAGGCTGGCGGATTCTGAGAATCAGGTAGTCGGGACGGATCGCCTCTTTCCACATCTGAAGCTGATCCAGACAATCCTTGGGCGAGCCGACGATCAGGCGGTCGCGCGCGGCGATCTTGAAGGTAAAGTCCTCCGGACGTTTGACGTCTTTGACGTAATCGTCAGTCACGTAAGCACCGTACTTGAAATAGAAGCGATGCGTGACCATGGTGGGTTCGCTCGCGGCCTCGGCGGCGGCCATGCTGTCGGCGATTACGGCGTCGCGCATCAGGCAGATATAGGGCTTGCGGCCGAGTTTCGTACATTCGGCGCGGTAGCGATCGGCGAAGCCCTTGATCACCGGCAGCGACTGCACCGGATCGGCGATCCACCCGTCGGCGAGGCGGGCGGCGCGGCGCAATCCGGGCGGCGTCCACGAGGCCATCCAGACCGGCGGCCCGCCCGCGCGAAACGGCGGCGGCGTGACCAGCGTCTCCTTGAGCTTGAAATGGGTGCCGTCGAACGAGAAGCGATCGCCCTTCCAACTGCGGCGCAGAATCTCGAGCGCCTCTTCGGTGCGCCGTGCGCGCGATTCGATCGAGACTTCAAACGCGTCGAAATCGTGCTGCTGATAGCCAACGCCGATACTCAGAATGAGGCGGCCGCGCGTCGCTTGATCGACCACCGCGCAATCCTCGGCCACGCGCACCGGATGATAGAGCGGCAGCAGCAGCACGCAGGTGCCGATCTTGATCCGCTGGGTGCGCATGCCGATCAGTCCAGCCATCAGGAGCGGATTGGGCAGGTAGCCGTCCTCCTGCTGGTGATGCTCGGTGATGAAGCATCCGTCCCATCCGCTGGCTTCGGCGGCCTGGGCCTCCGCGATCATTTCATCGATGACCCGTGCCATATTCTTTCCGGCAGGTGGGTCCTGCGTGCAGGGCAGATATCCAACAGGAAGCATCGTCAGTCTCCCGAAATGAAATGCGCGCGCGGCTGAAATCGCGCTGTCCCGTTATCGCAAACCGCGCCGCCGGCGTCCATCGCACCGAGGTGCGAGTTCCGGAGTTAGCGGGTGCATCGCGCGGCGGATTCGATTGGGCAATGCGGGTTAACCTTGACGGTCGCGAAGTGAAAGTGGTTTGTTGGCCGAAGCCCGGGTAATCGATCTGAACTCAGCATGCCGCGCGAATGCCGTCGGGCAATGCGGCGGCGGGCGCGTCAGAGACCCGGCCTCAATCAGCCGAGCGGAGGCGGAGAGCATCATGGCAACAATGCGGGGCGAAGAGATAATCGCTCATTGCTTCAAGAAAGAGGGCGTCGACACGATTTTTTTCATGATGGGCGGACCAACCGGCGGCACTGCGGGCGCCTGCCTGGACCTCGGCATGAAGGGCATTTACGTGCGCCATGAGCAGGCCGCCGCGATGATGGCGCATGCTTACTCGCGGATCACCGGCAAGCCCGGCATCTGTATCGCGCCGATGGGTCCCGGGGTCGCCAACCTGGTGACCGGTCTGGCCAACGCGTGGGCCGACTCGTCGCCGGTGATCGCGATCGGCGGGGCGTCGCCGATGCGCGGGACGACGCTGGACACGTTCCAGGAGATGGACCAGATGCCGATGATGAAGCCGATCGTCAAGGCGGCGTATCACGTCGACCTCGGCTACCGCATCCCGGAGTACATCAGCATCGCGTTCCGCGAGGCGCTCGACGGCAAGCGCGGTCCGGTCTATCTGGATCTGCCGGGCGACATTCTCTCGGGCAAGGTCGATGAAGAAAAAATTCATTGGGTCGAGCCGGCGCATAATGCGGCGCGTCCGGCCGGCGATCCGGCGATGGTGCGCAAGGCAATCGAACTGCTGGCGGCGGCGCGCAAGCCGATGGTGATCACCGGGAGCGGCGTGATCTGGTCGCGCGCCGATGCGGCGCTGCGCGGCTTCATCGACGCCACCGGCATCCCATTTTACACGACGCCGCAGGGGCGCGGCGTGATCCCGGAAGATCATCCGCGATCGTTTCCGGCCGCGCGATCGACGGCGTTTCGCGAAGCCGACGTGGTGATGGTGGTCGGCGCGCGCGCGAACTCGATGCTGTCATTTCTGCGCGCGCCGCGTTTTTCACCCGACGCGAAATTCATCAACATCAATCTCGACGGCAAGGAGATCGGCCACAACCGCGCGGCCGAGGTCGGGATAATCGGCGACGCGCGCATGGTCCTGGAGCAGCTCACGGCGGAAGCCAAAGGACGCTTTACGCCGGGCGAAGAGAGCGTATGGGCCGCGCAGCTTGCGGCGAAGCATCGCACCAACCTCGAGCGCAACGCGCCGCTGATGCATTCCGATAAACTGCCGATTCATCCACTGCGCTTGTGCAACGAGGTCAAGGACGTCATCTCGCGCGACACGATCCTGGTGGTCGACGGCCACGAGATCCTCAATTTTGCGCGCCAGTCGATTCCGATCTATGAAGCGGGCAGCAGCCTCAACGCCGGTCCGCACGGATGCATGGGTGTGGGTATTCCGTTCGGCATCGGTGCGAAGGCGGCGGCGCCCGATCGGCCGGTGATGGTGCTGAGCGGTGACGGCGCGTTTGGCTGGAACGGGATGGAGATGGACACGGCGATTCGCCACAAGCTGGCGATCGTGGTGGTGGTGTCGAATAACGGCGGCTTCACCTCGCGGCAGACCGGCGGAACCGTGGGCCGCGATCTCGGCTATCAGCGTTACGACAAGCTGGTCGAGGCGCTCGGCGGCTACGGGGAATTCGTCGACAAGCCGAATGAGATTCGGCCGGCGATCGAGCGGGCAATCAAGAGCGGACAGCCGGCGCTGGTCAATGTATGCACCGACCCGGACGCGCAGGCGACCACCGATATGGGGTTTGCGGGCTACTGAGTATTTGGGCCGGCGAATGAGTAATCGTCTCGACGAGTAAGTAATCGGGCGCGGTACAACATCCCCATACCCGGGGGCGGTGCGCAAGGCGCTAGATCAGATCGCGCCTTGCGTGCGCAATGCGGCGATCTCGGCGGCGGTCAGGCCGGCCTGCGCCAGCACTTCGTCGGTATGCTCGCCGAGACGCGGCGCGCCCCGCGAAAACCCGGTGACGCGATCCTTGCCGTCGGTGGCGACCGAAACCGGATAGTGCAGATCGCGGCCGAGTTCGGGATGATGAATCGGCTGAAAAGTCCCGCGCGCCTGGAAATGCGGATCAGCGATATTCTCCTCGGGATATCTGACGCTCGCCCAGAGCAGACCCTTGGCCTGAGCGCGATGAAACACCTCTTCGGCGGTCATCGAGGCAACCAGCTTGTCGATCATCGCGCTGAAATGGGCCTGGGCCTCGGCGGGCGCGCGCTCGTGCAGTTCGCGATACTCATCGGAATCGAGATCGTGCGCGACGCCGGCCTCGTTGAGCATCTCGGTGATCACCCGCACGTCGCGCCCGCCCCAGAACAGGAACGCCTTGACGTAGCGGCCGTCTTTGGTGCGGCGCAGCCACGGCCGCGTCCGTCCCTCGGCGGCGTGGCGGCCGGTCTGCCGCTTCACCACCTCTCGATTGTATATATAGGTCGGCATCGCGACCTCGGTGCAGGTGCTTACCGCTTCATGAATCGACAGATCGATACAATCTCCCTCGCCGGTGAGTTCGCGGAAATTGAGCGCCGCGGTAATCGCGATGACCGCGTACTCGCCCGCGATATGGAAGGCCTGCCACATCTCGGGCGCGATCGGTGCGGTGTCGTAAACGCCGTCGGGGCGCGCGTCATAGCCGCATGAGGCCATCACACCACCCAGGGCGAGATGCGTCAGATTAGTCATTGCGAGATCGCGGCTGGGCCCGTCGAGGCCAAACGGCGCGATCGTGCATACGATGAGCCGCGGATTCGCCAACTGCATCTCGCGGTAGAAATCGAGCCGGCGGGCAACCGCGTCGGCCGTGCCGGAATCGATAATCACGTCGGCGCGCATCGCGAGGCGGCGCAGGGTGTCGCGCGCCGCCGGATGGTCAATATCCAGGCGCACACTTTTCTTGCCCAGGTTGTAACGGCTGAAGCAGAGGCTGTGCTCAGGGCCGCCGTCGGGAATGCTGAACGGACCGAGGCGGCGCGAATCCGAGCCGTGGCGCCCTTCGAGCTTGACGACCTCGGCGCCGAGCGAAGCGAGCAGCACGCCGGCAAACTCGCCCTGCTCGCTCCCGCATTCGATAACCACGGTTCCGTCGAGCGCATTACTCAGTAAACCCGCGGCGTTCAAATTACCCACTCCTCGCGCAAAGTCGCGATCTCCCCGGCCGTGAGCCCCAGTACGTCGCGATAGATATAGTCATTGTCCTCGCCCATCATCGGCGCGCCGCGATGCGGCAATCCGCCGACCTCGACCGGCATCCGGGCAAACTTCGCGGGGAAGCCCTCGATCGCCCAGGTGCCGATTTCGCTATGCGGCAGCGGGACGAAATAGCCGCGGGCCTTGAGCTGCGCGTCGCGCTCGCAGCGATCGTCAGCCTTCTGCACGGCGGCCGCCGGCACGCCGCGGCGTTGCAGACGGTTCATCAGATCGTAGCGATCAGTGCTCAGAGTCGCTTCGGCTATCAGGCGGTCGAGTTCATCCTCATTGGCCTTGCGGCCGGCGGCCGCGGCGAAGCGTGCGTCCTTGGTCCACGCCGGCGCGCCAATCTCGGCGGACAGCGATACCCATTGCGCGTCGTCCTGAATAGCTATTGCGATCCATTCGTCAGTGCCGCTGCACGGATAGGCGCCGTGCGGCGCCCAATCGGCCGCGGGCATCCGATTACCGTGGCGATCGGTTGGATTGCCGGAGACCTGCGCTTCGAGCGTTGCGGTACCCGAGACCATTATGCCGGCCTCCGTCTGCGACAAATCGAGATAGCATCCGCGGCCGGTGCGCCGCTTTCGGTAGAGCGCGGCCAGAATCAGGATTGCGCCGTAATAGCCAGTCGAATGGTCGAGATATGAGTAGCCCCATCCAGCGGGCGGCATCGGCTCGGGAAAGCCCGACATGTGAGTCAGGCCGGAGAGCGCCTGCGCGGTGGGACCGACGCTCAAATAGCCATTGTAGGTACCGGATTTTCCCATCCCGGTAATCTGCGCATAGATGAGGCCGGGATTTATCTCACTCAGCGCATCATAGCCCAGGTCCCAGCGTTCCATCTGATTGGGGCTGTAGTTTTCGCATAGCACGGAGGCGCCCGCGACCAGCTTCTTGAACAGGTCGCGCCCCTGCGGCAGATTCATGTTGAGCGTGACGCCGTACTTGCCGGCGTTGATATTGTTGAACAGGCCGCTGCGGTTGACACTGTCGGCCTCGCCGCCGGGAGCGAGCGGGCGGACGCCGCGCAACAGATCGAGCGCGCGCTGGTCGTGCCATTCGACGCGAATCACTTCGGCGCCCATCGTCGCGAGCATCCGCGTCGCGTTGGGACCGGCGACAATCTTGGTCAGGTCGATGACCCGCACGCCCTCGAGCGGTCGTCGTCGCGCCGATTCGGAATGTGCCATCGAAATATCGCCTCCTCGCGAGCGCCGCGCAGCCACCGGAATTTTCCGCCGATTCGCGACGATACGCCCGATAGCGTTCGCGTACAAACGCCGACGCACCCCGCTTGGTCGCCTGAAGGTGGGCGATCCGGGTAACCTGTCGGGGGGACGCTGCGGAGCGGGCTGGCGGATCGGGCAGGCGGACTCGCGGCAAGGTTTGCAAAGCGCGGCGGCGCAATGCGAATCTGGATGAGGATTCGATTCGGCGGGCGGACGGCAGCCGATTTCGCAAGGAGTTTTTGTGCAACCAGTAGACCTCTCGTATAGCGGCAGCTTCGCCAACGGATTTCCGCACGATTTTTTTAGCTGGCTGCGCAAGGAGCAGCCGGTCTGGTGGCACGAACCGACCGCCAACACGCCGAGCGGTATCGGCTTCTGGGTGGTCAGCCGCTACGACGACGTCGTCGCCGTATTCAAGGACGCCGAGACCTACTCGTCGGAACTCGGCGGCACCCAAATTTACGACGGCAAGGGCATGGGCTACCAATTGAATCAGACCGACGACCCCAAGCATCGGCGGCTGCGGGCGCTGGTCAACAAGGGCTTTACGCCACGGATGATCGGGCGGCTGGAGGACGATTTGCGCGAGCGCGGACGGCGAATCCTCGACCAGGTACCGGCCGGCGCGACCTTCAACTTCGTCCCGACGGTGGCGCGCGAGCTGCCGCTGCAGGCAATCTGCAGCGTGCTCGGTGTGCCTCAGGAAGATCGCGCCGAACTGAGTGATATCGTCGATCTCGCGGTCGGCGCCGGCGGCGGCGAAACCATGTCGCCGGAATATCTGAAGCGCCTGAGCGCGTACGCCGACATGCTGGTCGAACGGAAACGGCGCGAGCCGGCCGACGACATCCTGTCGGTGATCGTGCACGCGCAACTCGACGACGGATCGCCGCAACTCAACAATCGCGAGCTGCGCGCCTTCTTCAACCTGCTGTTCCCGGCCGGCGCGGAGACCACGCGCGGCGCGATCGCGGGCGGCCTGCTCGCGCTGATCGACAACCCGGCCGAGATGGAGCGGCTGCGTGCGGCGCCCGAGCTAATCCGGACGGCGACGGAAGAGATCGTGCGCTGGACCTCGCCCTCGGTCTACAAGCGGCGCACGACCACCCGCGAGGTCGAGCTGCGCGGGCAGACAATCGGCCAGGGGCAGAAGGTGACGGTGTGGGAGATGTCGGCGAATCGCGACGAGGAGGCCTTCGCCGATCCGTTTCGCTTCGACGTCGGACGCGATCCGAACTACCATGTCGGGTTTGGACTAGGTACTCATTTCTGCCTCGGTGCGAACCTGGCGCGGCTGGAGATTCGCGTGATGTTCGAGGAGTTGCTCGCGCGCTATGCGCGTTTCGAGGTGCGCGGGCCGCTGGCGTGGACCAACAACAATCGCCTGTTGGGGCTGACGCATCTGATGCTCGAGGCATTCCCCCACTGAAGTATCTGAGTAATGATGAGACTGAGTAATGATGGAGTGCGCCGGCGCGCACGGACGCGTCGGCAGCGCGCGCGGCACGATAGCTATGCAGGTCGCCCCCTTAGCTCAGATGGATAGAGCACAGGATTCCTAATCCTGGGGCCGTGGGTTCGAATCCCGCAGGGGGCGCCATCAATTCCTTCGTAAAATCAAATACTTGGGCGCTTTCTCCGATCTCGGCCGATCCTCCGGACCGGTCCAAAGTGTCCAAAAAGTGTCCAAAATTTCCGGCGAGTGCCCGCGAGAGACGATGGACCGAGTCGCTTTGGGTGTTGGCAAACCAATGGCTGTAGACCTTGAGGGTAGTTTGCGGGCTGGAGTGGCCAAGGAGGTACTGGACCTCTGTGACGGGCGCGCCCGCCATGATCAGCGCGGAGGCAAAGCTGTGTCGGAGCGAGTGCATGTCGACGCGGCGGAGGCCCGCGCGGCGCAACGCCCGGTAGAGCCCGTAACGGAGCACGTTGCTCCGATGAGCCGGCAAACCCGTCGGCGCCGCGAACACTAAATCAAGCTCGCCTTTCGGACACTTCAGCTTCCAGATGCGCAGCGCGGAAAGAAGCTCGGGCGGAGCCGGAAGCGTTCGGATTCCTGACTTGGTCTTGGGCTCATAGAAGCGCGGTCGCGCAGGACTTGTTTCGCCCTTCAATCTCGCCCAGGACAAGCTGCGGCGCACGAAGATTTCCCCGGCTTGAAGATCGATGTCGGACCAGCGGAGCGCAAGCAGTTCATCGTGACGCATCCCGGTAAGCGCCGCGGTCAGGAAGAGCGTCTGATAGAAACCGGGCTCTCCAGCCGCGACCAATCGCTGCAACTCGTGTGGACTCAGGACTTCCTCGGTACGAACCGGACGTGTCGCGTCTCGTGCCGGACGCGAACCATCCTCGGCCAGTTCGGCGGTGGTCACGCGCAGTCGCTCGGCACTCGCAGCCGGATTGCTCGTCCAATAGTTCCTGCGCACCGCGAGCTTGAAGATCGCGGTTGCGGTCGTCAGAACCTTGTTCACCGTTTGTGGGCTGAGACCGCCGCGACGAAGAGCGTCACGGAGCTTTTCGAGCCCGCTAATGCTGATCTGATCCAGCCTCAGATTTCCGATATGCGGGAGCAGATGGCGGTCGATGTGCGCCTGCCATTGAGCTTGCGTCGATGGGCGATGTTCACGCTTGCCGGCGAACCATTCCTCCGCAACTTGACGAAACAATGGCACTTGCTTCGCCGCCACAAAGCTTCCCTGGTTTATCTGCCGGCGGAAGTCCCCGAGCCCGTTCTCCGCTGCCTTGCGGGTGTCGAACGTGGCGCGATGGCGCGCTCCGGTCTGGTCGCGAAAATCGACACGCCATCGGCCCTGCTCGGTCTTCCTAATGCACCCCATACCTCAATGCTCCTTCAGTCCGTCCTTGTGCTCGGCGGCGATTTTCTTAAGCAGCCTGGCGGCGGGTTCGGAGATTGCCATCTCGCCGCGCTCCCAGCGGGCCACGGTGTTCGAGGTTACTCCGATGGCCTCGGCCATGGCCACCTGAGTCCAATCAAGCTTGCGTCTGAGAGCTCGAATTTCCTTGCCAGTCATCGCTATACGTAACGTATAGCAAGGCCGGTGAAAAGTCAAGCAGCCTGGTTGGCGCGCTCCGTGAGAAAGCGTTCGACTTCTTCGAGCCTGAATCGAACGTAGTGGCCGAGTCGGATGAAAGGCAGTTTCCCGAGCCGCGCCTGTTCCCTGACCCATGATTCCGGAACTCCGAAGCGCTTGGCGAGTTCTGGCGCGTCAAGAAGCCCGGTCCCGGCGTTGTTGCCGTGGCCACCGTTGCGCTGGCTCAGGATCAGCGAAAGCAGCACGCCTTCGAGAGTCTTGAGAGTTGCGGTGCGCGACGCGATCTCGGTCAACAATTGCGGAAGGGCCTCGAAGGCCAGAACCTTCGCGCGTGCCGGATCAGCAATGAGCTCGTCCACGGTAATGGGCGACAGAGACGCCCGCTGCATGATTGGATGCGGTGCCTGATACGACATAGCGGACTCCAATATCGCAAGCGTTCCACCCCACCACACTCCTCCACACCATCTAGGGAGCAATCAGGATGCCGCCAGCGGACCGCGCAATGGATTCACGCTCGTTGGCGATCTCGGTCCAGGGCGAGCCTTCCGAAGACGCGTCACGCCCGGAAAAACGTTCCAAAAAAGTGTTCATGTTCAATCTTTGCACACATGTTCGTAAGCACCTAAAAGTATTGGGTAATTCAGTCGTTTGGAGCTTGAGTGTGCAAAGTTTGAACACTGCGCGACGATCGACGGACGCGCGCGTCCCGCCGGCTACCGCGCGGCATCCAGCAAAAATCGAGAGTCGGTCGTTTTGTGCGATTACGAGGTCGGGCTCGATCGAGCCACCCGTTGCCGACGATAAAATGCGGCGACCTTCATCCGGTTGCCGCAAGTCCTCATGCTGCACCATCGGCGGCGACGGTTCCTGGTGCTGTCGTAGAAATAGAGACCACAGGCGGGATTCGCGCAGCGCTTCAGCCGTGACCAGTCGCGGTTGCAGAGGAGATCACACGCTGATTCCACAATCGGCCCCAGAAATTGGTCGGGGTGATCGAATCGAGGCCGGAACTTCAGCACGAAGCCTGTCTTCGTCCTGGTCAGCTCCCAACAAGCAGTCAGCTTTCCGAGCACATCACGAATCGCGGTCGCCGGTTTTGGAACCGAGCGATGCGCCAGAATTCTCTCGATCACCTCGCAAAGCGTTTTCCGCAGAACCAAGGCTCGCGCGAGTGCGCGTCGGGCCACAGGCCCTGTGTTCCCGCGTTGCCATGCTCCCCTGCGTTCATTACCGGCGATCAAATGTTCTTCGTAGAGCCACGCCAGCAAATCGCCGAAGTCATGAAGCGCTTCAATTCGCGCAGGACTTCCAAGCGGCGCTGTATCGATGAAGTCTAGGCACGCAAGCCCTCCGAATATGATGAAGCGTTTGGCTTTCATGCGCTTCATTGGTCGCCAAAAATTGCTGCGTTTCTGTTAACAGCACCTTCTAACCAAGAAGCGATCCGTTGACAGGTTATCCACAGGCCAATTATTTTCATCGAACGTGCCGGCGGTGGTGTGGTTGTGAGTTTTCCATTCTCGCAAGCGAACAATGATTGGTCGGTCGCTAGCGATACGCCGGGCTATCCGCCTGATCGAGCAGGCCGCTCCCACAGACGTTTCCGTCGTCATCACCGGCGAAAGCGGGACCGGGAAGGAACGGGCCGCGCGCGCAATCCACGACCAGTCGCCGCGCTGCAACCGACAATTCGTTCCGGTCAATTGCTCCGCATTTCCTGAAGGCCTGATCGAGAGCGAGCTGTTCGGCCACGAGCGAGGCGCCTTTACGAGCGCGGATCGCAGGCAAGAGGGATTATTTGAGCGAGCGAGCGGTGGGACGATCTTCCTCGATGAAGTCACGGAGATGCCGCTCACGATGCAGCCCAAATTGCTGCGTGTCGTCGAGGAGCAGAGAATCCGCCGTCTCGGTGGGAGCGCCGAGTTGCCGATCGACGTAAGGATCGTTGCCGCGTCGAATCGCTCGATACCTCAAGCAGTCCGCGACGGGCAGTTCCGCGAAGACCTGTTCTATCGTCTGAGCGTCCTCTCGATCGTATTGCCCCCGTTACGCGACCGGATCGACGACGTGCCCCCACTCGTCGATCACTTCATCGAGCACTTCAACCGCAAAATGAACCGGAACGTACAAGGTGCGGAGCAGGACTTCCTCGATGCGCTCATGGCCCACTGGTGGCCCGGCAATATCCGCGAACTCCGCAACGTCATCGAGCGCGCGATTGTCGTATGCGATTCGCCGAAGCTTTCGGTCCGAGACTTGCCGGCAGAAATTGCCGGGCGCTACGGACCGGAGACCAGCTTCACCGTCCGATTGGGCTCGTCGGGATCCGAAGTTGAGCGCGAGCTTCTCTTCCGCACCGTCGGGTACGTCGGAGGGAACAAGGCTCGCGCGGCGGATATTCTCGGAATGAGCCGGGGGACGCTCTATAACCGGCTCAAACGGTACGGTTTGCCCGAAACGAATGGTCACGTGAACGGACCGTCGTACCGCAACGGCCGCAACCGTTTATCGTAACCGCGGGGTCACGCCTGCTCGTCGTGTGGCGCCGTTTGCGCGAATAGATAACTCAAATCCGTCGGTCTAGCTGCGGAGCCGTAACTGGCAAAGCTTCTGAATGCCTCTTGACCTTGTACCTAAGTACAGGGTGTAGGCTCTTCTTCGACAGGAGGTGCGACCATGAGTTCCAAACGCAAAATTGAAATCTTCAGCGCCGGGTGCGCGGCCTGCGACGAAACCGTGGCAATCGTGAAGCGTATCGTGTGCGGTTCGTGCGACCTCGAGATTCTTGACATGCACGATCCGGCGGTAGCCGCGAAGGCGAAGAGTTACGGAATTCATACCATTCCGGCGGTCGTGATCGACGGCCGGCTCGCTACGTGCTGCACGGGCCTGGGTCCAGACGAGGCAAGTCTGAGGGCGGCCGGCATCGGCGTCCCGCTGCCCTGAGGCGTATCCCAATGGAACGGCTGACGATCGGCGATTTGGCCAAGCGCGCGCACGTGAATCGCGAGACTGTCCGCTATTACGAGCGGCGCCGGTTGCTTCCGCGCGCGTCGCGTTCGGTAGCAGGATATCGCGTCTTTTCCGATGACGCACTCAGACGCCTCAGGTTCATCAGGCACGCGAAGCTGCTGGGCTTCTCGCTAAATGAGATCAGGGAGTTGTTGGCGCTGCGCGTCAATTCGGTTGACGCCTGCGATCGAGTGCGCGAACGAACGCAGGCCAAGCTCGCCGACATCGACAAGAAGATCCACTCTCTGCAGCAAATGAAAGACGCGCTCTCCGGGCTGATCAGCGCATGCGCGCGGCGCGGGAAAACCAGCGCGTGCCCGATCCTGGACAGCCTCGATGCGAACGGCTGGTCCGAACAACACGTAGGAGGTCACAATGGCTGACGCAATCAATGCACGAGACCCGCGCAAGCTGGGTCTGCTGACAATACCGGGAGTCGCGGTTTCGCTGCTTCCCAGCCTTGCCTGTCCGCTATGCTGGCCGGCTTATGCCGCGCTGGTTTCTTCGCTGGGGCTCGGATTCCTCGTTTCCTCAACCTATCTGCTGCCCCTTACCGGAGCGCTTCTGGCCGTTGCTGTTGTGGGGCTCGGCTTGCAGATCAAGCTGAACGGCTATGGACCTTTCGCTCTGGGCCTGCTCTCCGCTGCACTCATCCTGCCTGGCAAATTCCTGATGGAATCAAACGCGATAACTTACGCAGGCGCCGCGATCCTACTGATCGCCTCGGCTTGGAGCCTCGCTCCGAGTCGATCCGCAGGTTCCGCTTCTTGCCCGGCCTGTCCGCCCGCGGGTGAAGGCAGCCGCGAATCGGTTTGAAGACCGGCAGGATATGGAAACGCAGCGATTCGATTTCGTCATTCTCGGTTCCGGCTCAACGGCATTCGCGGCTGCGATTAGAGCCGTCGAACTGAGCAAGACCGTCGCGATGACGGAAAACCGCACGCTTGGCGGGACCTGCGTTAATCGCGGATGCCTGCCCTCGAAGAACCTCATCGCGGCGGCGGGCATCGTCCACGAAGCGGCGCATCCCCGCTATGCCGGAATCGACCCGGCGCGACTTGAGGTCAACTTCGCGGAGCTGGTTCGCCAGAAGGATGAGGTGATCGCCTATTACCGCGAGAAAAAGTACCAGAGCATCGTCGGCGATCGCATCAGCGTACTCGAGGGGACGGCGCGGTTCGTTGATCGCAACGCCGTTCAGGTGGGGGATGTTCGTCTGGAGGCGGACCGCTTTCTGGTAGCGACGGGATCGAGGCCTTTCATCGCGCCGCTAAAAGGCTTGGACGCAGTTCCGTTTATGACCAGCGATCTTCTGACCAGCCACGAAAACATGGAGCTTAAGGAGCAGCCGGAGTCTCTCACGATTGTCGGCGGCGGCTATATCGCACTCGAACTGGGACAGTTCTTTCACCGGCTCGGTACGCGAGTAACCATCCTCGAACCAAGTGAGCGAATTTTACCCAGCTACGAACCCGAAGTCGGCACCACGCTCGGCCAGATTCTCCAAGAGGAAGGAATCGTTATCCTGACGCAGACAAAGGCCGTCGGCGTCCGCCGGGATCGCGATGGTGTATTTGTGGATGTGGCCGGTAATGCTCCAACGACGGGGCGGTCCTCACATCTGCTCATTGCCACGGGCCGAGTTGCCAATACCGAAGGCCTCGGCTTGGAGATGGCCGGCGTGCATACCGATCAGCGCGGTGCGATCATCGTTGACGACGAATTGCAGACGAGCGCTCCACACGTCTGGGCTGCCGGCGACGTGATCGGCTTCAACACCGAGAGCCAGATGGCGACCCCGGTCGGAGCCCAAGACGGCGGTATCGCAGCGCTCAACGCGCTAGCTGGGGAGCGTCGCAAGGTTGACCATCGGGTGATTCCGCGCGCCATCTTCACCGATCCCGAGGTTGCGGTGGTCGGACTGACTGACAAGCAGGCAGTGAAGCGAGGCTATCGATGCGCCTGCCGAACCGTAAAGATGGAGCAGGTCCCGCGCGCACAGGCGGTGCGTAATCCGCGCGGCGTAATCAAGATGGTGGCCGAGCGCGATAGCCGCAAGGTCCTTGGCGTCTCGATGGTCGGAATGGATGCGGCCGAGGTAATTCACGAGGCTGCGATGGGGATCCGTCTGGGTGCGACGATCGAGGACTTCGTGGGCATGCTGCACATCTATCCAACGATGTCCGAGGCGCTGAAGATCGTCGCGCTGTCGTTCACCAAGGACATCTCGAAACTGAGTTGCTGTGCCGAGTGAGATCAGAGAGGCGGCGCCCGAGCGAAAGCTCGGGCGCCGCGCGCACTTACTGGGAGTAAGTACGG
>JADEYI010001010.1_pt1 | contig 25716 bp, 29 predicted proteins | sample 8542331 | NCBI WGS metagenome assembly JADEYI01 (sample SAMN16510988, study PRJNA670497) | mine drainage metagenome | isolation source: biofilm near Copperflume 1 | place: Germany: Marsberg coppermine Kilianstollen | collected 2018-02
CGCTGTACCTGTGCACCGCGATGATCTACGCCTGCCTGCCTTTCCTGCAGGAGTGGCACAGCCCGCTCACGGTGGTGAACTACCTGGTGCTCGGCTGCGCCTCGGGCTTCACCCTGGCCGCGGCCTGGGCCGGCCTCGCGGCGCATGCCGTCGCCGCGCCGCTCGCGGCGGGCGCGATCGGCTGGACGCTGCTCGGCCTGGCGACGCGCGGGGCGTCGCTCGCGCGCAACGCGCGCCTCAAGGCGCGCTCGAGCCCGCAGAGCGCGATCGGAGTCAAGCACCCGCGCATCGTGCAGAAGGCGCAGGGCGCGATCGCGGGCTCGTTCAACACGCGCGAGTTCTTCCACGGACGGGGTCCCGGGACCCTGCGAAGGGTGAAGTGGCTGTTTCTCGTCGGCGCCTTCATCTTGCCTGCGGCGCTTCTCATTGGAGGATTCTTCAATCTTGCCTTTATCGTTCAATTCGCGGGCTTGATGGCCGAGCGCTGGTTCTTCTTCGCGCAGGCGAATCATCCGCAGAATCTTTACTACCAGGCGGTGTCATAAATGTTGCGCTGCCGCTTGCTCGCGCGTCGCATGCTGGTATATTAACGAATACTAATATTCACCCTTCTGGCAGGCGGGTTTTTGCGCCGGTCAGCGAAGGGTTAGATCGAGGTGGTATAAGCGCAGAACCACCCACTTAGGAGACACGAGGAATGGACTTCGACAAGGAACTCGACGCGCGCGGCCTCAACTGTCCGCTGCCGATCCTGCGCGCCAAGAAGGCGCTCACCGAGCTGCAATCGGGACAGGTGCTCAAGATCGTCGCCACCGATCCCGGCTCGGTCAAGGATTTCCAGGCCTTCTCCAAGCAGACCGGCAACGAGCTGCTGTCGCACGCCACTGAAGGCAAGGAATTCACCTTCTTCATGAAGCGCAAGTAGGCAAGGGGACCCGGCCGCCATGGCGACGTACGCGGAAATGCAGGAGATCTTCGAGGACATCAAGAAGGATTTCCGCTACGAGCACGAGCTCAACGGCTGCCTCAACTGCGGCATCTGCACCGCAACCTGTCCCTCGGCGCACTTCTACGACTACAGCCCGCGCGAGATCGTGCAGCTGCTGTGGACCGAGAACGTCGAGCAGGTCTACGACGCGATGCAGGAAAAGATCTGGGCCTGCGCCCAGTGCATGACCTGCGCCGCGCGCTGCCCGTTCAAGAACTCGCCCGGCGGGCTGGTGGCGATCATGCGCGAAGTGGCGATCGGCCACGGCCTGCAGTCGGCCAAGGACGTGCTGCGCCCGTTCGGGCGCGTGATGCTGAAGCTCATCACCACCGGCAACCAGCTCTCGCCGGACATGATCCAGCCCGACCACTTCCCCGACTGGGGCCCGAACATCCAGAAAGTCGAAGGCGACCTGAAGATATTGCGCAAGGCGATCCCGATGAAGACGCTGCAGACCACCGACACCGCGTGGGAGGTGGCGCTCAAGACCTCGGTCGAGATGTACACCATCTGGGAGATGACCGGCGTGCTCAAGCAGCTCGAGACCATGGACGAGAACCTGTTCGACGTGATCGAGGACTTCATCGAAGAGAAGCGCGAGGAATACGAGGAACTGCTCGAAGAGCAGAAGGAGACGCAATGAGCGGAATCGCGGGACACGGAGAGTTCTTTCAGCCCAGCAACCTGTCGGCGGCGGACGCCGAGAAGGCGACCGAATGGGTCAAGAAGCGCGTCGACCGGCGCGAGCTGGATCTTGGCGAGCGCATGGACGACGTGCGCGAGCATATGTGGCAGCTGGAGAAGGAGGGCGAGATCATCGTCCACCGCATCACGGACGCGCACCAGCCGGCGATGGTGAAAACGCTGTTCGGCTGGGACAAGAAGATCCCGACCATGCAGCTGTGGCACCACAAGTCCTGCGGCCAGTGCGGCAACATCCCCGGCTACCCCACGTCGCTGCTGTGGACCATGAATCAGCTCGGCATGCAGCCCGGGCGCGATTACCTCGACGAGACCGACCAGACCTCGTGCACGGCATGGAACTACCACGGCTCTGGCATCGGCAACGTCGAGTCTCTGGCGGCGGTGTTCCTGCGCAACTTCCACCAGTCCTACGTTTCGGGCAAGCGCCTGGGCCACCAGCCCGGGCATTTCTTCCCGCTGGTGCATTGCGGCACCTCGTTCGGCAACTACAAGGAAGTACGCAAGTACCTGGTCGAGAACGCCACGCTGCGCGAGCGGGTGAAGAAGATCCTGGGCAAGCTCGGGCGCCTGGTCGACGGCAAGCTGGTGATCCCCGAGGAGATCGTGCACTACTCCGAGTGGGTGCACGTGATGCGCAGGCGCATCGCCTCCGAGCTGCAGAAGATCGACGTCTCGCACCTGCGCACCACGGTGCACATGGCCTGCCATTACTCGAAGATGGTGCACGAGGACGCGATCTACGACCCTACGGTGCTGGGCGGCAACCGCGCCGCGGTGGGCACCTCGATGGCCGAGGCGCTCGGCGCCCAGGTGATCGACTACTCGACCTGGTACGACTGCTGCGGCTTCGGCTTTCGCCACATCATCTCCGAGCGCGAGTTCACGCGCTCGTTCACCATCGAGCGCAAGATCAAGGTGGCGCAGGAGGAGGCCAAGGCGGACGTGATGCTCGGCATCGACACCGGTTGCATCACCACCATGGACAAGAACCAGTGGATCGGGCGCGCGCACGAGCAGCAGTACACCATGCCGATCATGGCCGACATTCAGTTCGCGGCGCTCGCCTGCGGCGCCGACCCGTTCAAGATCGTCCAGCTGCAGTGGCACGCCAGCCCCTGCGAGGACGTGGTCGAGAAGATGGGACTTTCCTGGGGCGAGTCGAAGAAGAAGTTCGAGGCCTACCTCGAGGAAGTGAAGGCCGGCAGGATCGAATACCTCTACAACCCCGAACTCGCGCTTAGCGCCTGACCTGAAATGAACGACACCATCCTCGTGGTCGGCGCCGGGCCGACGGGACTTTCCGCCGCGCACGGCATCGCCTCGGTCGGCCGCAAGGTCGTCCTGGTGGAGAAGGAAGACCGCCTGGGCGGCGCGCCGATCCTCTCCGGCTACGCCAAGCTGGTGCCCTCGGGCGAGTGGGCCAAGGACGCGATCGGCCGCATGGTGCAGCGGGTCGAGCAGAACCAACTTATTTCGGTTTTTAAGGATACGAAGGTAACGCAGTTCGACGGCGGCCACGGCGACTTCAGCGCGACGCTCTCCAACGGCCAGACGGTGCAGGCGAGCGCGGTGGTGCTCGGCACCGGGTTCACCCACTTCGACTCGATCAACAAGCCCGAATGGGGCTTCGGCACCTTCGCGGACGTGGTCACCACCACCCAGGTCGAGCAGATGCTGGTCGCGGGCAAGATCGCCTGCCCGTCCGACGGGCGCGCGCCGGAGCGGGTCGCGATCCTGCTCTGCGTCGGTTCGCGCGATCGCCAGATCGGGCGCGAGTGGTGCTCCAAGATCTGCTGCACGGTGGCGACCAATCAGGCGATGGAGATCAAGGAGTTGTCGCCGAAGACGGACGTGTATATCTACTACATGGACATCCGCACCTTCGGCCTGTACGAGGACAAGTTCTACTGGAAGTCGCAGGAGGAGTTCGGCACCAAGTTCGTCAAGGCGCGCATCGCCGAGGTCACCATCGCCCCCGACGGCAAGAGGCTGCTGGTCAAGGGCGAGGACACGCTGGTCAAGCGCCCGATCGTGATCCCGTTCGACCTGGTGGTGCACGCCATCGGCATGGACCCGAACGAGGACAATCCCGAGATCGCCAAGGTGTTCGGCGTCGGGCTCGAGCACCACGGCTTCGTCGATCGCGGCGAGCACTACACCAGCTCGTTCGCTTCCACCCGGCCCGGGATCTACGTCGGCGGCTCGGCGCTCGGGCCCGAGGACATCGACACCTGCGTTTCGCACGGGCTGGCGATGGCGATGCGCGCGGTCGGCGACCTCGAGGCGCGCGCGCGCAAGGCCGCCTGAGCCCCGGGCGCGCGATGCAGCAGCTTGACGCCCAGCGCTTCGCGATGCATTTCTCCGAATTCGTCGCGCTCGCCGACGCGGGGGCGGGCCTGCAGGCCTACGTCGATGCGCTCGAGACCAAGCACCGCCTGTTTGCCGCCGCGCTCGCGGCACCCGCGCAGCTCGACCTTGCAGGCGTGGAGAAGCTGCTCGGCACCGTGTTCACCGCGCGGAGGAAGCTCTATCCGGCCATCGAGGCGCTCGGCGCCGAGGGATTCGCCGCGCGCGCGGCGCAGCTGCTTCGCGGCGAGGCCACGATCGGCGCCTTCAGCGACGCGCTGCCCATGCCCGAGGAGCGTGCGCCGCGCCGCAAGCTGCGCGGCGCGGCGCACGACTTCGCCGCCGAGCTGCTGCACTTCGCCGATCCCGCGCGGCACCCGCTGATGACGCGCTGGGTGTGGGACGCCTCCAGCGCGAGTGGCGCACTGCGCGAGCTGATGCGCGAGGAGCACGCAGTCGACGTCGATCACGCCGCGGCGCGCGCCTGGCTCTTCGAGCGCATTGCCGAGCAAGGCATCTGGCGCGACCAGCACTGGCTCGCCGACCTGGTGCTGGCGATGGCCTACGTCACCTATTTCCGCGCCATGACCGGCGGCGTGCTCGGCTCCGACTTCACCCGCGCCAGCACGCCGGAGGAGCAGCTGCGCAAGCTGCTCGGCCTGGACGCCGCGGGCGGCCCCCCGCGGGTGCGCAAATCCGCCGCGACGATTCACTAGGGAACACGCATGCCGATCCACGAGAAATCGCTCATCGACCCGAACCAGGTCCTGTCCGCCGAGAAGCTGGTGATCGAGGGCGTGGACGTGTCCGGCCACTGGAACACGATGATCCTGCCGCGCACGGTCGCGGACTACGATCCGGAGTTCCAGAAGAAGATCAAGGCGCTGCCCGGCGGGGAAAACGTGCACCGCTGCTGGCAGTGCGGCTCGTGCACCAACTCCTGCACCATGTACGCGATCAACACCGACTTCAATCCGCGCTACTGGATCTACTGCACCAACCTCGGCCTGCAGTCGGAGATCGTGAAGGACAAGGACATCATCTGGCAGTGCGTGTCCTGCAACAAGTGCACCAACAGCTGCCCCAAGGACGTCAAGCCCGAAGGGGTGATGAAGGCGCTGCAGCACTGGCTCGAGGCGGAGGGCCACGTCCCGGTGTCGCAGTCGACCCAGTTCGATCAGGAGTTCACTCGCCAGTGCCTCGAGCGCGGCCGCATCGAGGACTCCGAGGTGATGTTCAATTTCTTCAGAAAGACCGGGGTCGACATCGTCGAGCTGGTGAAAAAGGGCTGGCTCGGCGTGTTCGTCGCGCGCATGAACAACCTGCCGCTGCTGCGCGACGGCAAGCTTGGCAAGTTCATCGCCCGGCTGCCGATCACCGGTCCGCTCAAGATGGGCTGGATGATGCTGTTCAAGCCGCGCACGCGCGGCTGGGGCAAGACCGGCACGGTGCTGCAGACATATCTCGAGGAACAGAAACATGGCTAAGGTGGCGTACTACCCGGGCTGCGCGCTGGAAGGCTCCGGCGGGCCCTACGACCGCTCGACCCGGGCGCTGGTCGACAAGCTCGGGCTGAAGATGCAGGACCTCTCGGACTGGAACTGCTGCGGCGCGATGGAAGTGAAGAACGTCCATCCGATGCTGCAGACCTACATGTCGGCGCGCAACCTCGCGATCGCCTCGGAGAAGATGGGCTTCGACACCGTGATGGCGCCGTGCAACGGCTGCTACCACAACCTGAAGAAGGCCGAGTACGAGTGCGCCACCTCGGCCGAGACGATGCAGACGGTGCAGGACCTGGCGCACAAGGCCGACGACCCGGTCTACAAGGGCGACGTGCGCACCGTGCACCTGCTCGAGTGGCTGATGGAGGAACTCGGCCCGGAAGGCATCAAGCAGCGTCTGAAGAACTCGCTCAAGGGCGTCAAGATCGCGAACTACTACGGCTGCATGTATACCCGGCCGCGCCAGATCTTCCCCGAGAAGGACCAGGGTCCGGGCTCGGAATCGAGCTACAAGCCGCACTTCATGGACGACCTGCTGGCCGCGGCCGGCGCGGTCAACGTCGATTTCCCGCTCAAGACGGCGTGCTGCGGTGGGGCGCACACCCTGTCGGATTCCGACACCTCGACCCAGCTGGTGCTCAACCTCCTTCAGGCCGCGGAGGACTGCGGTGCCGAGGTGATCGCGACCGAGTGCCCCACCTGCCACTCGGGCCTCGAGATGCACCAGGTGCGCGCCGAGCTCAAGTTCGGCATCAAGACCAAGGTCAAAGTGCTGTACTTCACCCAGCTGCTTGGGCTGGCGCTCGGGCTCTCGGCGCGCAAGGTCGCGATCCACGAGAACGTCAGCGACTCGATCGACCTTCTGGCGGAGAAAGGCATAATCTAGCGAATGGCGACCTGCAACGGCTGCGAGGTGCGCCCCGAGCTGTACTACGACGCGGAATTCCAGATCTGGGCGCGCGTCGAGCAGGGCGGGGCGGTCAGCATCGGCATGACGGACATTTCGCAGACCCGGGCGGGCAAGATCATGCATGTGCGCGTGCGCCGCCCCGGCAGCCTGCGCCCGTGCGGCAAGCCGGTGGCGACGGTGGAGACCGGCAAGTGGGCCGGCCCGGTGCCGAACCCTTTCGACTGCGTGATCGAGGCGGCCAACGAGGCGGTGCTGGACGACCCGCTGCGAATCAATCGCGACCCCTACGCCGAATGGATCGCGCGCGTGCGACCCTCGGTACCGCTCGAGCAGGCGCTCGCCGGCCTGGTCACCGGAGCCGCGGCCGAAGCGGGCTTCTGCGAGCGTTGCAGGACCGACAAAATGGAGTGCAAGCGCGCGTGAGCCAGGAGAAATATCTCGACAACGAAGAAAAGTCGGTGGTCATCGTCATGACCAGCGGCCCGGCGACGCGCGGACGCTGCGCGACGCCGTTCTACCTCGGAGCGCTGCTCGCGTCGATGGACGCCGAGGTGACGATCTTCTTCACCATGGACGGCGTGCGCCTGGTGCAGAACGGCGTCGCCGAAAGCTTGACGGCGATGGACGGCGGGAAAAGAATTATCGAATTCATGCGCGACGCGAAAGCGGCGGGGGTCAAGTTCCACGCCTGCCGGCCGGCACTGCCGGGCTACGACATCGAGCCGGTCGACCTGATCGCCGAGGTCGACGAGGTGTCGAGCGGCGGCGTGCTCGCGGACATGATACTTTCCTGCGACAAAGTGCTGTTTTTCTAGACAAGGAGCAAGCGATGGCCTCGGTCAAGAACTGCAACCTGCCCGATGAGCTGTACTACGGCGTGGAGAACAACGTCTGGGTGCGCAAGGAGGCCGACGGCACCGTCACCATCGGCATGACCGCCTACGCCTGCGCGCTCGCCGGCGAGGTGGTCGCCTACACGCCGAAGAAGGTCGGCCGCTCGGTCGAGTTGAACAAGTCCGCCGCCACGATCGAATCCGGCAAGTGGGTCGGGCCGGTCAAGACGCCGGTCTCGGGCGAGGTCGCGGCGATAAACGATGCGGTGACGGCGAATCCGAAGAGCATCAACGCCGACCCCTACGGCAACGGCTGGCTGGTCAAGCTCAAGCCGTCCAACTGGGACGCCGACGCGGCCACGCTGGTGACCGGTGCGGCGGCGAGCGCCGCGTTCGAGGCCAAGATGACGGCCGACGGTTTCGCGGGCTGCACCTGAGCGTGCGCTGGACCGATATCGCAGCGGGGATCGAAGCCCTCGAACCCGCAAATCTGGACCAGGATCTTGTCGCCCGTTTCGCGCGCGCCGGGGGGGCGGGAAGGCCGATTAACTTCTATACCCCGACCTTCAAGGCCTACGCTTCGAGCGAGATTTCGGCCTGCGGCAAGAGCGCCTGGCCGGCGGTGTCGATCACCGGCGGCGAGTGCAAGCTGCAGTGCGACCACTGCAAGGCCAAGATCCTCGAGCCGATGCTCGCTGCGACCACGCCCGAGGCGCTGTGGCGGACGGTGAACGAGCAGGTCGCGCAGGGCGCGAAGGGAATGCTGCTCACCGGCGGCTCGAACCACCGCGACGAGGTCGAGTACGGGCCGTTCCTGCCGACCGTGCGGCGGATCAAGGACGCGTTTCCGGAGTTCCGCATCGCGATGCATACCGCGCTGGTCGACGGCGCGCTGGCGCGCGAGATCGCGGCGGCCGGAGTCGACGCGGCGATGCTCGATATCATCGGCGCGCAGGACACGGTGTCGCAGGTCTACCACCTGCGCCGCCCGGTGGATGACTTCGAGCGCTCGCTCGAGGCGCTGGTGGCCACGCCCCTCAAGGTCGTACCGCACATCGTGCTCGGGCTGCATTACGGCAGGATGCTCGGCGAATGGCGCGCGCTCGAGATGATCGCGCGCCACCGCCCCTCGGCGCTGGTGCTGGTGGTGGTGATGCCGTTCTACGCCCCGGCCGGGCGCCCGTTCGCGACCCCGTCGTCGCGCGAGGTGGGGCGCTTCTTCCTCGATGCGCGCGCGGCGCTGCCCGAGTTGCCGCTGCTGCTGGGCTGCGCGCGCCCCGCGGGCCGCGCCAAGATGGAAATCGACGCCTACGCGGTGATGGCCGGGCTGGAAGGCATCGCGCACCCGGCCGACGGCAGCGTCGAGCTCGCGCTCGAGCTGGGGCGCGAGGTCAAGGTGACGCCCGCCTGCTGCTCGATCGCGATCGGCGAGGAGGTGCTCGCGCTCGAGGACCCCGCCGCCGCGCGCATCGACCCGCGCCTCATGGTCGAGGCGGAAAAGCGCGCCGCCTCGCGCATTTCGCGCATTCCCGTGGTCGCCGCGTGAGCTGGGCGTGAGAGCCTGCGACGTGCTCGTGATCGGCCTCGGGCCGGCGGGCTCGAGCGCGGCCGCGGCCGCCGCGCGCGCCGGTTGTAGCGTGCTCGCGGTCGAGCGCAAGAAGGTGGTCGGCCTGCCGGTGCAGTGCGCCGAGTTCATCCCGCTGCCGCTGTCGAGCTACGCCGGCGCCGAGGTGCGCGCGCAGCCGATCGCCGGCATGGCGACGATCCTGCCTTCGGGCGCGCGCGCCGAGCGCGCGTTCGGCGGCCTGATGATCCGCCGCGACCGCTTCGACCAGGCGCTCGCGCGCACGGCCGAAGCGGCCGGCGCGGGGCTGTGGACCGACGCCGCGCTGCGCGCGGTCGATACAGATGCGCGCTGCGTGCGCGTCAGCACGGCGGGCGGGCTGCGCGAGGTGCGCTACGGCGCGCTGGTCGCGGCCGATGGGCCGCTGTCGCAGGCCGCCGCCTGCATGGGCCTCGCGCGCCTGCCGGTGGTCACCACGCGCCAGTACACCGTGCCGCTGCTCAAAGTGCAGCGCGACACCGATATCTGGCTCTCGGCGCGCTATCCGGGCGGCTACGCCTGGCTGTTTCCCAAGGGCGGAGTCGCCAACCTCGGGCTCGGCTTGGACCCGGCGCTCGAGGACGACATGAAGGCGCCGCTGGATGAGCTGCACGCGACGCTCGCGCGCGAGGGGCGGGTCGGGACGGAAGTGCTGCTGCGCACCGGCGGGCCGATCCCGGTCGGCGGGCTACGCGAGCGCATCGTCGTCGGGCGCGCCCTGTTCGCGGGCGACGCGGCCGGGCTGACGCACCCGATCACCGGTGCGGGCATTGCGCCCGCGGTCACCTCGGGCGAGCGCGCCGGCGTGGCCGCCGCGCGCGCCGCCGGCGGCGACGACGCGGCCCTCGCCGAGTACGAACACGAGCTGCGCGAGGAGTTCGGCCCGGCGCTGGAGCGCGCGCTCGCCGCGCGCCGCCGCATGGCCGGGATATGGAACACCGAGCACGCAATGGACGATGCCGCGCACCGCGCAGGCTGGATCGCCTTTCCGGAGTATTGCTCATGAGCACGACGCAGACCACGCAACCGGTGCAGTTCTACCGCCCCAACTATCACGTCAAGACGCCGCAGATGCGCTCGCCGGAGTACGTGCAGATGAGCACCGCGGCGGCGATCACGCTCGGGCTGGTGGCGGGCAAGATGCACCGCACCTCGTGCACCCACTGCCTCAACCTGCTGGTGACCTATCCCGAGGGCTGCCGCGCCAACTGCGCCTACTGCGGGCTGGCGCGCCACCGCGAGGAGGCGCGCGACTACGCCGACCGCAACTTCATCCGCGTCGACTGGCCCACCGCGCGCTACGACGAGGTGATCGAGCGCGTCAAGGCAGGCTCGGACAAGGGCCGCTTCGAGCGCATGTGCATTTCGATGATCACTCACCCGAACTCGAACGACGACACTTTCGTGCTGCTGGAGCGGTGGACGCGCGAGGTGCCGGCGGTACCGGTTTCGATACTGTCCAATCCCACCACCTTGGATAAAGACGATTTGATTCGAATGCGAGGGCTCGGTGCCGACATTTTCACTGTCGCGCTCGACGCGGTGACCCCGGCGATCTTCGATCGCACGCGCGGGCGCGGGGTCGACAGCCCGCACCACTACGACAAATACTGGCAGGCGATCGAATGGGCGGCCGAGATCTACGGCGCGGAGAAGTTCGGCGCCCACCTGATCTGCGGCATGGGAGAGACCGAGCGCGAGATCCTCGAGGTGGCGCAGAAGATCCGCGACCTGGGCGGGCACAATCACATGTTCGCCTTCTTCCCCGAGCGTGGCTCGCTGATGGAAGACTGGCCCGCGGTCGACAAAGGCCAGTGGCGCCGGGTGCAGCTGGCGCGCTTCCTGATCGACTACCGCGCCAAGCGGGTCGACGACATGGCCTTCGACGAGTCCGGGCGGGTGGTGGACTTCGGGGTCGCGAAGGAAGTCCTCGAGCACGAAATCGCGGCCGGCACGCCGTTCCGCACCTCGGGCTGCCCGGGCAAGAACGACGAGGTGTCGGCCTGCAACCGCCCCTACGGCGACTCGAGCCCGACCGATATCCTGTCGTTTCCTTTCGCCCCGGCCAAGCGCGACCTGGCGGCGATCCGGCGCCAGATGGACGGCAAGCCGGTCAAGGTCGGACGCTAGGGAACCCGCATCAACTTCGTGCTATCGCAGCATAAGTAGAGCCGAATGGAGTTTCACCCCCGCGTAGAACAGTATTTGATTAAACACTGATTTACTGGAGAAGACTGTCATGGAAGCCGCCCCCAACACCGCGCTGATCGACGACCTGATCAAGCGCCGCATCGACGAGATGCTGCCGCAGAAACTCGAGGAAGCGCTCGCCAAGCGCGCCGAGACACACACCCCGGCGATGTCGATCATCGCCACCAAGGGCACGCTCGACTGGGCCTACCCGCCGTTCATCCTCGCGTCGACCGCCGCCGCGCTCGGCTGGAAGGTCGACATCTTCTTCACCTTCTACGGGCTGCAGCTGCTGCGCAAGGATATCTCGGACCTCAAGATCTCGCCGCTCGGCAACCCGGGCATGCCGATGAAGATGCCGTTCGGTCCGGACTGGTTCAAGCACATCAACTGGAACATTCCGAACGTCGTGCAGGCGGCGATCCCCGGCTTCGAGAACGTCGCCACCACGCTCATGAAGCAGACCATGAAGAATAAGGGCATCGCCGGCATTGCGGACCTGCGCAGCCTGACGCTCGAGGCAGGCGCAAACCTCATCGGCTGCGAGATGACGGTCGACATGTTCGGCTTCACGCACGACGATTTCATTCCCGAGGTGAAGGAATACTGCGGCGCGGCGACCTTCCTCGGCATCGCCAAGGACGCCGACGTCAGTTTGTTCATCTAGCACGAGGTCAAAAACTAGAGGAGGAGACGAAAGTGAGGAAAGCACTGATCAGCGCCGCCATCGCAGCGGCCCTCGCGCCGGGAGCGGCGCTTGCGACCGACGGCTACTTCGCGCACGGCTACGGCATGAAGTCCATCGGCATGGGCGGCGTCGGCATCGCGCTGCCGCAGGACGCGCTCGCGCCTGCGACCAACCCCGCGGGTCTGACCATGGTGGGCGACCGGATCGACATCGGCGCGGCGATCTTTCGCCCGGTGCGCGGAGCCCAGATCCAGGGCAGCGGTAACGCGCCTGCCAACGGCAGCTACAACGGTAACGACTCGTCGAGCTTCGTCATCCCCGAGTTCGGTTACAGCAGGACGATCGACCCGAAGCTGACGGTCGGCGTCGCAGTGTACGGCAACGGCGGCATGAACACCGACTACAAGCAGTCGCCGTTCGCGGCCTACGGCGGAACGAACCCCGGGGGCGTCGACCTGATGCAGTTGTTCATCGCACCGACCGCGGCCTACAAGCTGAGCGACTCGAACTCGGTCGGCGTGTCGCTCAACTTCGCCTACCAGCGCTTCTCGGCCAACGGCCTGGAAGGGTTCAAGACGGTGTCCTCGAGTCCCAGCAACGTCACCAACAATGGCCACGACTCCTCGACCGGTTGGGGCGTGCGCATCGGCTGGACCGGCCAGATCTCGCCCACCGTCACGCTCGGCGCGACGTATCAGAGCAAGACCAAGATGGGCAAGCTCGACAAGTACAAGGGCCTGTTCGCCAACCAGGGCGAGTTCGACATTCCGGAGAACTACGGCATCGGCATCGCGCTCAAGACCACGCCGCGCCTGACGCTTGCCGCCGACGTCGAGCAGATCAACTACTCGAAGATCGCTGCGGTCGGCAACCCGGTCGACTGCCTGTTCCAGGGCAAGTGCATGCTGGGGGCGAACAACGGCGCGGGTTTCGGCTGGCGCGACGTGACGGTGCTCAAGCTCGGCGCCAGCTACCAATACCGCGACGACCTGGTGCTGCGCGCGGGCTTCAACACCTTGCGGCAGCCGATTCCGCAGAGCCAGACGTTCTTCAACATCCTCGCCCCGGGCGTGGTCGAGCAGCACCTGACGCTCGGCGCGACCTGGACGCTCAGCAACGGCAACGAGCTGACGCTCGCCTACATGCACGCGTTCAAGAAGCAGATCGACGGCGTCAATTCGATTCCAATGGTGCCCTACGGTGGCGGAAACGCCAACCTGCACATGTACCAGGATTCGTTCGGCATCGCCTACGGCATCAAGATGTAGCATCCGCCGCCCAGGTGGCGTACGAGAAGGGCCGGAGCGATCCGGCCCTTTTCTTTTCTGCTAACCTAGCCCGATGAAGTCGATCGACATTGCCGACATTGGCGCGCTCAAGAACGAGCTGCGCAAGTACAAGCTCGGCAAGAAGCTCGATATCAGCCAGTTCAACCAGGCGGCGCGGCTGGCCTGGCTGGGCAAGGTCGTGCTCTCGCCGCTCGACCCCGAGGATCCGGACTGCAAGGCGTGGTTGCTCCACCTTGAGCGCCCCGAGGCGCTGGCGGGCGAGATGCTCGAGTTCGACGTCGAGCTGCTGGGTCGCATCCACATCCTCGACGCGGAGCAGGGCGAGCGGCTGGCCGAGATCCTGCGCGAGGGCTTCGAGGCGCGCGCGAAGGAGCTCGATGCGCTCGCGCGGCGCGATTTCTACCTAGGTAAGTTTTTCCGTCCGAAGGACGGCGGCTGATGGCCGGGCCGGTCGCGCGCTGGATCCGTCTCGGGCTGGTCGAGCCGCTCGAGCTGCACGCGGCCTACAGCGGGCTCGCCGCCGCGCAAGGCGCGGACGCGGCGCCGATCGTGGTCTGGGCCCAGGCCAGGACGCACCTGTGCCTCGGCCAGAGCCAGGGGCGGGCCGAGCTCGACCCGGGCGTGAACGTGCCGGTGGTGCGCAGGCCGCTCGGCGGCGGCCTGGTGTGGGTAGACGAGTCGCAGTACGTGTTCGTGCTGATCGCGCCTAAGCGGCTGGCGCCGGGACGCCCGGCGCGCTGGTTTTCCTGGGCGCTCGCGCCGGCGGTGGCGACCTACCGCCAGTTCGGGCTGCCCGCCTACCTCAACGAGCAGGACATCTGGCTGCACGGGCGCAAGATCGCCGGCAGCGGCGCGGCCACCATCGGCGAATGCGCGGTGGTGGCCTCGAGCTTCCTGCTGCGCTTTCCGGCCGAGGCCTTCGCCCGGAGCGTGGCGGGCCCGTCGCCCGACTTCCGCGGCTGGCTGCGCGACGGGCTGTCGCTCGCGATGACCGAGTGGGCCGACCACGGCGCGCTGCCGGCCGAGCGCGAGCTGGAGGAGGTGTTCCGCTCGCGCATCGGCGCGCAGCACGGCTGGCGCTTCGAGAACGCCTGGCCATCGGCGGCCGAGCAGGAGAGCATCGCGGAGGCGCGCGCCGAGCTTTCAGAGCCGATCGAACAGGGCCGCGCGCGGCGCGAGGTGCGGCTCAACGCGCGCCGCGTCCTGACGAGGGTCTAGCCGTGCCGTCCGTCGCCGAGCGCCTGGCGCGCAGGCTGATCGTCTTCTCCCACGACGCCGCGCTGCGCGAGGACGTCGCGCGCTCGCTGCCCGAAGGCTGGCAGGCGAGCTACGCGGCAAGCGCATCGGACGTGGGCGAGTTCCAGGACGTGCTGCTGCACCGCTTCGCGCTGCTCGATCTGGAGCCGGGCGACGGCTCCGATCCGGTCGAGACCGTGCGCGAGATCCGCAGCGAGATGCTGCTCAACATCCCGATCTTCTGCCTCGGCGGCGACGCCGCGGCGCGCGACGCGGCGCGGCTGGCGCGCGCGGACCGCTTCTTCGAGCGCGCCGAGCTCGCCGCGCTGCTGCCCCGGCTGTGCGAGGGCTTCGCATGGTGATCGGCTAGCCGGTCTCCGGCGGCGGGATGATGCCCAGGCGCTGGTACAGCGGGCGGATCTCCCTGCGGATTGCCGGCAGCTTGGAGGCATAGGCCGCCGCCGCGAGGGCTGCACGCAGCCCGCCCAGCGCGAGCGTCAGCGGCGGGCTGATGTAGTGCGACAGCGTTCCGGCCAGCAGGGCGCCGAGCGGGCTCATGCCGAGGAAGGCCATGATGTACAGCGCGGCCACGCGCGCGCGCAGGCGGTCCTCGACGATGGTCTGCAGCACCGTGTTGGTCGAGGCCGCGGTGAGCATGATCCCCATCCCGGTCAGGTAGATCAGAGGCAGCGCGAGCCACAGCTCGTGGGTGAACGTGAAGCACGTCAGGGCGAGCCCCGCGGTCGCGGCGGAGAGCGGCAGCCGCCGCAGCAGGCCGCGGATCGTGCTGAGCGTGGCGAGGTAGATCATGCCCGAGACCGCGCCGAAGCCGCCGGCGCCGATCAGCATGCCGAGCGTGGCCGAGTTGCCGTGGAACGCCTCCTTGGCGAACCACGGCATGAGCGACTGGTAGGGCTGAACGAAGAAGCTCACCGCGGCGAGCAGCAGCAGCGCGCTGCGCGTGGGCAGGAAGCCGTAGGCGTAGCGAACGCCCGCCAGCAGCTCGCCCGCCCAGCCGCCGGCGCCGCGCTCGGGCGCACGCCGTGGGGTGCGCATCGCCGCCAGCGCGCCCAGCACCGCGAGGTAGGAGATGCTGTTCAGGCCGAAGCCCCAGGCGACGCCGGCCGAGGCGATCACGGCCCCGCCGATCATCGGCCCGACGAAGCGCGCGCCGTTCATCAGCGCGGAGCTGAGCGCGATCGCGTTCGGCAGGTCCTCCCTGCCGCCCACCAGCTCGACCAGGAAGGATTGGCGCGCCGGGCTGTCGAAGGCGTTCACCACGCCGAGCACGAGGTTGCCCGTCACCAGGTGCCAGGGCTCGATGCGCCCGCTCGCGACCAGCGCCAACATCACCAGCGACTGCGCCAGCGCCGTGCCCTGCGTCGCATACAGCACCTTGCGCTTGACCATGCGGTCGACCAGCACCCCGGCCACCGGCGCCAGCACGAGGAACGAGATCTGCAGCGCGAAGGCCGCCAGCCCAAGCAGGAAGGCCGAACCCGACAGCCGGTAGATCAGCCAGCTGGTTGCGATCAGCTGCATCCAGGTGCCGATCTGCGAGGTGCCCTGGCCGAAGAAGTAGAGCCGGTAGTTCCGGTGCCGAAACGCGCGCAGGCTTTGCGGCAGGGCCACTTGCGGGGCGCGCCTAGGCGCGCGTGGAGAGCTTGCCGAGCTGCTCGCGCAGCTTGCCGAGCGTCGCCTCGAAGCCGGCCAGGCGCTCGCGCTCCTGCGCCACGATCTTTTCCGGCGCCCGCTCGACGAACGAGGCGTTGCCGAGCTTGCCGTGCGCCTTGGCGATCTCGCCCTCGAGCCTGGCGACTTCCTTGCCCAGCCGCTCGCGCTCGGCCGCCAGGTCGACTTCGACGTGCAGCATGAGCCTGAGCTCGCCCACGACCGCGACCGGCGCGTCGGCCTGCGGCAATTCGTCCACCGCGCTGACCGATTCGAGCCGGGCCAGTATCTGCGCGTAGGGCGCGATGCGCTCGATCGCGGCGCGATCGCCCACCACGTACAGCGGCACGCGCTGCTGCGGCGAGATGGCCATTTCGCCGCGCAAGTTGCGGCAGGCGTCGATCATCTGCTTCAGCAGCGCCATCTCGCGCTCGGCGGCGGGGTCGATCTTCTCGCTTTTGGGCGCAGGGTAGGGCGCGAGCATCACCGACTCGCCCGTCTTGCCGGCCAGCGGCGCGATCTTCTGCCACAGCTCTTCGGTGATGAACGGGATCACCGGGTGCGCCAGGCGCAGCACCGCTTCGAGCACGCGCACCAGCGTGCGCCGCGTGCCGCGCTGCGCGCGCTCGTCGCTCGACTGCAGCTGCACTTTGGCCAGCTCCAGGTACCAGTCGCAGTACTCGTCCCACACGAAGCGGTAGACCGCGTTGGCGACGTTGTCCAGGCGGTACTCGGCGAAGCCCTTTTCCACCTCCGCCTCGGTGCGCTGCAGCTGGCTGACGATCCAGCGGTCGACGAAGCCGAGCGTCACGGGCGCTGCGTCGTCCTGGCCGCAGTCCTTGTCCTCGGTGTTCATCAGCACGAAGCGGGTCGCGTTCCACAGCTTGTTGCAGAAGTTGCGGTAGCCCTCGCAGCGCTTGAAGTCGAAGTTGACGTTGCGCCCCAGGGTCGCGTAGGCGGCCATGGTGAAGCGCAGGGCGTCGGCGCCGAAGGCCGGGATGCCGTCGGGAAATTCTTTCTTGGTGCGGGCGCGGATGTTCGGCGCGTCCTCGGGCTTGCGCAGCCCGGTGGTGCGCTTCTCGAGCAGCGCGTCGAGGCCGATGCCGTCGATCAGGTCGACCGGGTCGATCGTGTTGCCTTCGGACTTCGACATCTTCTTGCCTTCGTGGTCGCGCACGATGCCGTGGATGTAGACGTCGCGGAACGGCACCCGGCCGGTGAACCAGGTCGTCATCATGATCATGCGCGCGACCCAGAAGAAGATGATCTCGTAGCCCGTCACCAGCACCGAGGAGGGCAGGTAGAGCTCGTAGGCAAGCTTGTCCGCGCCCTGCGGCTCTGGCCAGCCGAGCGTCGAGTGACACACCAACGCCGAGGAGAACCAGGTGTCGAGCACATCGGGATCGCGCTCGAGAGGTTTTCCCGAAGATTGTTTCAATGCATCTTCGTGGCTCCTCGCGACATAGATCTTCCCGTCGTCGTCGTACCAGGCCGGGATCTGGTGGCCCCACCACAGCTGGCGTGAGATGCACCAGTCCTGGATGTTGTTCATCCACTGGTAGTAGGTGCTGAGCCAGCTCTCGGGGTAGAACTTCACTTCGCCCTGCTGCACCACGTCGATCGCGCGCTGGGCGATCGACTTGCCCTCCGCACCGGGCTTGGACATGGCGACAAACCACTGGTCGGTCAGCATCGGCTCGACCGCGGCGCCGGTGCGGCCGCAGCGCGGCACCACCATACGGTGCGGCTTGACCGAATCGAGCAGGCCGGCCGACTTGAGGTCGTGCACGATGCGCTTGCGCGCCTCGTACCGGTCCAGGCCGCGGTACTTCTCGGGCCCGTTGTCGTTGATGCGCGCGTCCAGCGTCAGCACCGGGATCTGCGGCAGGCCGTGGCGCAGGCCGACCTGCCAGTCGTTGAAGTCGTGCGCCGGGGTGACCTTGACGCAGCCGGTGCCGAACTCGCGCTCGACGTACTCGTCGGCGATCACCGGGATGCGCCGCCCCGTGAGCGGCAGCTCGACCTCGCGCCCGACGAAGGCGCGGTAGCGCTCGTCTTCGGGGTGGACCATCACCGCGACGTCGCCGAGAAGTGTTTCGGGCCGGGTGGTCGCGACCGTCAGGCTGAAGCCGTCGCCCGGGTAGCGGATGTGCCACAGCTGGCCGTCCTCTTCTTCGCTTTCGACCTCGAGGTCCGACACGGCGGTGAGCAGCACCGGGTCCCAGTTCACCAGCCGCTTGCCGCGGTAGATCAGCCCCTGCTCGTGCAGCCGCACGAAGGTCTCGACCACCACGCGCGAGAGCTTTTCGTCCATGGTGAAGTACTCGCGGCTCCAGTCGCAGGAGTCGCCCATGCGCCGCATCTGCTCGGTGATGGTCGAGCCCGAGCGCGCCTTCCACTCCCACACCTTGGCGATGAAGCCCTCGCGCCCGAGGTCGTGACGGCTCGCGCCCTGCTGCTCGAGCTGGCGCTCGACCACGATCTGGGTCGCGATTCCAGCGTGGTCGGTGCCGGGCAGCCACAGCGTGTTGTTGCCGCGCATGCGGTGGTAGCGCGTGAGCGCGTCCATGATCGTCTGGTTGAAGGCGTGGCCCATGTGCAGCACGCCGGTGACGTTCGGCGGCGGCAGCTGGATGCAGAAGGCCGGCTTGCGCGGCTCGGCGCCGGCGGCGAACCAGCCGGCGTCCTCCCAGCGCCGGTACCAGCGCTGCTCGACCGCGCCCGGATCAAAGCTCTTGTCGAGGGACATCGGGCTACTTCACTTCGAGTCGGAATCCTGTGGCGACTCGGCGAGCGTCTGCGTGACCGAGACGGCGATCGCTTCGCGCACCATCATGTGCACGCTCGCCGCGAGCTCGGCGCGCATGCCGTTCAGAACCTGCTCGAGCATGTCGCCCAGGGTGCCGGCCAGGCGCTCCTCGAACACGCGGTCCAGCTCCGGCGCCAGGCGCAGCAGCACCGCGTTCTCCAGCTCCTCGGCCAGCGCCTCGACCGTCGCGCGGTCGACGCCTCGGGCCGGGCGCGCGGCGTTGGGGTCGATGATCTCGGTCAGCACCGGGACGTCGTCCTCCGGCTTCGGCGCTTCCTGGTGCCGGCGCAGCAGCGCATCGACGCGCTGGACCAGCGGATTGAACTCCTTGCGCGCGTCGTCACTCACTGCGCGCGGCCTCCCGGGCGAGATCGTGGTCGCCGATCGGGTAGCCGCGGTCGCGGTACCAGCGGTAGCGCGCGCGCCCGGCCTTGCGTTCTTCGTCGTCTCGCGCCACGATCTCGAGCAGGCGCTCGAAGCGCTCGAAGTGCGGCGGCGCCTCGGGCGACAGGTTGAGCAGCACCTCGCAGGCCAGCGGCGCTTCGCTGTCGGTCCCGATCAGGACCGGCGTCTGCGCCGCCTCGGGATCGTGCGCCAGGCAGTGCGGCACGAACCCGGTCGGCGGCCAGGTCCACAGCATGCGGTCGAGGCGCTGCGCCGTTTGCGGCTCGGGCGCGTAGATCAGCAGGCGCTTTTTCTGCGCCAGCGCCTTGCCCGCAAGGCGGCAGACCACCTGCAGCTTGTCTTCGGCATTGAAATAAAACTCGATGCGGGTCACTTTGCGCCCGCATGCCGCAGCACGAAGCGCACCAGCAGCGGCACCGGGCGCGCGGTGGAACCCTTCTCGCGTCCGCTCTTCCACGCCGTGCCGGCGATGTCCAGGTGCGCCCAGCGCAGCTTCTTGGCGAAGCGCGACAGGAAGCAGGCCGCGGTCACGCTGCCGGCGGGCCGGCCGCCGATGTTCGCCATGTCGGCGAAGTTGGAGCGAAGCTGCTCCTGGTAGTCGTCCCACAGCGGCATCTGCCAGACGCGGTCCCAGGCGTCCTCGCCCGCGGCGCGCAGCTCGTCGGCCAGCTTCTGGTCGTTGGCGAACATGCCGGTCGCGACATGCCCGAGCGCGATCACGCACGCGCCCGTCAGGGTCGCGACGTCGACCACGACTTCCGGCTGCATGCGCTCGGTGTACGTGAGCGCGTCGCACAGGATCAGGCGCCCCTCGGCGTCGGTGTTGAGGATCTCGACCGTCTGTCCCGAGAGCGTGGTCACCACGTCGCCCGGCCTCGAGGCTCCGCCGCCCGGCATGTTCTCGCAGGTCGGCACCACCGCGATCGCGTTCACCGGCGCCTTCATGCCGGCCAGCGCGCGCAGCGCGCCGAGCACGCTCGCGGCGCCCGCCATGTCGTACTTCATCTCGTCCATTTCGGCCGCGGGCTTGAGCGAGATTCCGCCGGTGTCGAAGGTGATGCCCTTGCCGACCAGCACCACCGGCTTCTTGGACTTGGCCGCGCCGTTGTAGCGCAGCACGATCAGCTTGGGCGGCTGGTGCGAGCCGCGCGTCACCGACAGCATGGCGCCCATGCCGAGCTTTTCCATGTCGCGCCGCTCGAGCACCTGCAGCCCGAGCTTGTACTGGCGCGCCAGCTTCTTGGCCTCCTGCGCGAGGTAGGACGGGGTGCAGATATTGGGCGGCAGGTTGCCCAGGGTGCGCGCGAGCGCCGCGCCATCCGCGGTGGCGAGCGCTTCTTTCAGCGCCGCCTGCGCCTGCAGCGTCACCGGCCCTTCGCTTTGCGCCAGCGTCACCGCGGCGAGCGCGGGCGCGGGCGGCTTCTTCTGCGTCTTGAGCTGGTCGAAGCGGTAGAACGCCTCGCGCAGGCCGAGCACCAGCTGGCGCAGCCCCCAGGCCTGGCTGCGGCGCGCGGCCCTGAGCTCGCCCAGGTAGACGGTCGCGTCTTTCGCGCCGAGCTCGCGCAGCGCGCTCGCCGCGCCGCGCACCGCGTCGCGCAAGGGCTGCTCGCCGAACTCCTTGCTCTCGCCCAGGCCGACCAGCAGCACGCGCTGCGCCGCGAGCCCCGGCACCCCGCGCAGCAGCAGCGTCGAGCCCGGTTTTCCCGTCAGGTCGCCGAGCGCGAGGGCGCGGCGCAGCGCGCCGCGCGCCGCGCGGTCGGCGAGCTGGGCTGCGCGCGTCAGGGCCCCGTCCGGATACACGCCGAGCACGAGGCAGCCTGTCTTGGCACGCTCGGGCGCAAGGGTTTTTATGCTAAATTCCACCGCACTCTCCCTCGTTTTCGGACGGCGCAAATGATCGCATGTTTTGCAGCCGGCTGTGAATCGAAGGGAGCGCTCGAGCGACGATGATCTTTCAACGCGCGCTGATCAGGGAATTCGCGAGCCTCGCGAGCGCGGTGTTCCTGACCCTGTTCTCGATCGCGCTCACCACGCGCCTGATCCGGCTGCTTGGCGACGCCGCCGGCGGCAAGATCCCCTCCGACGCGGTGTTCGCCTACCTGGCGTTCTTCTCCGTGAGCACGCTGCCGGTGCTGCTGTCGCTCACGCTGTTCGTCTCCGTGCTGCTCACGCTGACGCGCAGCTACCGCGACTCCGAGATGGTGATCTGGTTCAATTCCGGCCTTTCGCTGACGGCGTGGCTCGCGCCGGTGCTGAAGTTCGCCCTGCCGCTGGTGGCGCTGATCGCAGCCACGTCGCTGTTCCTGTCGCCCTGGGCGGCGCAGCTCGCCCAGCGGTTCAGCGCCGGCATCGAGGCGCGCGACGACGTCTCGCGCGTCGACCCCGGCACCTTCGGCGAATCGGGCGATCACGACCGCGTGTTCTTCGTCGACTCGGTCGGCGCCGACAAGACCACGGTGAACAACGTGTTCGTCAACTCGGTCCAGCACCAGCGCGAGGGCGTGATGATGAGCCGCACCGGCCGCACCGAAACGGCGCCGAACGGCGACCGCTTCCTGGTGCTCGAGGACGGTCAGCGCTACGAGGGCAGCCCGGGCGAGGCGGACTACCAGGTCATGCGCTTCGGGCGCTACGCGACGCGGATCAAGTCAAGCCAGGACCCGCAGCCCGCGGCCTCGCATCAGGACCTCTCGACCCTGGCGCTGATGCGCAACCCGACCGACGCCAACCTGGGCGAGCTGGTGTGGCGCGTCGGGATCCCGCTCTCGGCGTTGATCCTGGTTCTGCTGGCGATTCCGATGAGCTTCGTCAATCCGCGCGCCGGCCGCTCGGTGAACCTGGCGTTCGCGCTGCTCACCTATGTCGTGTACTCGAACCTGCTGTCGGTCAGCCAGGCGCGGGTCACGCTCGGGCGGCTCGATTTCTCGCTCGGTTGGTGGCTGGTGCACGGCGCCATGCTGGTTCTGCTGCTGGTCCTGTTCGCGCGCCGCATGCAGCTGTTCCGGCTGCGGCTGCCGCGCTGAAGGGGCGGCAGGCGAGATGCGTTCCCGCACCCTCGAGCGCTACCTGGCGCGCCAGATCTTCGGCGCAGTGGGCTTCGTTCTGCTCGGCTTCCTGTCGCTGTTCGCCTTCTTCGACCTGATCCACGAGCTGGGCGACCTCGGGCGCGGCAACTACCACCTGCGCGAGGTGTTCATCTTCGTGCTGCTGTCGGTGCCGGCGCACGCCTACGAGCTGTTCCCGGTGGTGGTGCTGATCGGCACCCTCTACGTGCTTGCGCATCTGGCGAGCAACTCGGAGTTCACCGTGATGCGCGGCTCCGGCCTGTCGCCGCGCGGCGCGGCCACCGCGCTGGCGAAGGTGGGGCTGGTGTTCGTGGTCGCGACCTTCGTCGTCGGCGAGTGGGCCGCGCCTGCGGCGGAGGAGGCGGCGCAGAAGCTGCGCATGCACGCCATGAGCACGCTGATCGGGCAGGAAATGCGCACCGGCCTTTGGTTCAAGGACGAGCGCTCGTTCATCAACGTGCGCGAGGCCCGCAGCGCGAGCGCGCTGACCGACGTGCGCATCTACCAGTTCGACCGCAACGACCGGCTGCAGCTCGCGCGCGCGGCGGCGCGCGGCGAGTACCTTGGCGGCGGGCGCTGGAAGCTGATCGACGTGGCGCAGACCGAGTTCACGCCCGAGGGCCCGCGCGTCGAGCGCCTGCCGAGCGTCGAATGGCACTCGGCCGTCAACCCGGAGATGCTGGACGTGCTGATCGTCGCGCCGGAGCGCATGTCGGTCTGGAAGCTGTACAAGTACACCGAGCACCTCGCGGGCAACAACCAGAAGACCGAGCGCTACGAGATCGCGATGTGGAAGAAGCTGTTCTATCCGCTCGCCGTGCTGGTGATGATGGCGCTCGCGCTGCCTTTCGCCTACATCCAGGCGCGCGCCGGCATGGTGGGCATAAAGGTGTTCTCGGGCATCATGCTCGGCACCTTCTTCCACATGCTCAACAGCCTGTTCTCGCACATCGGCCTGCTGCAGAACTGGCCGCCGGTCGCCGCCGCGGCGATTCCGAGCGCCGCGTTTTTCCTGGCGGCCGTGCTGATGATGTGGTGGGTAGAGCGGCGCTGACCGCAACGCGCGGCGCTGAGGCGCCTTAGCGCGCTACCGAAATCAGCCGGGTCCCCGCGAGGCGGTCGTGCAGGAACTGGCGCTCGCGGTCGAACAGGGCCCACAGCACTCCGATCCCGCCCGGCACCAGCAGCACGGCGAGCGCGAAGCGCAGCAGCGCCTTGCCCGGCGGCACGCGCTCGCGCCCCGGCGCCACCAGGCGGATGTGCCAGGCCTTCATGGCGAGGGTCTGTCCGCCGCGCAGCCAGCACCACAGAAAGTAGCTCGCGAACACCGCGCCGAGGTAGAGCTGCAGCGCGAGATGGCGCCAGCCCTCGAGCCCGGAGGCGCCGCCGCCGGCGAGCAGGAACAGCGCGGTCGAGACAAAGGCCACGCCGAACAGCAGCGTGCCCTCGTAGATCATGGCGGCGAGCCGCCGCAGGATTCCCGGCGCGCTCACTTGCGCTGCTGCGGCGGTAGCGATTCGTACTCCTTCCAGCTCTGGCGCAGCGCCTCGCGCTTGGCCGGGGGCAGCTTGTCGATGCGCTGGTACTTCTTGCGCGCTTCTTCCCGCTGCGCCGGGGTGAGCTCGGCCCACTTGCGCATGCGCGTCTGGACGCGCTTCTTGCCGATCGGCGTCATCTTGGGGTAGCGCTTGACCACGCCGAGCCACTTCTTCTTGCGCACCGGCTCGAGCTTGTTCCATTCGCCGGCGAGGGGCGCGAGGATCTCGCGCTGCTGGGGCGTGAGCTGGGCCCAGGACGGGTTCTTGTTCTGCGGCGGTGCGGCCAGCGCGCTCGATGCGAGCGCGACCGCGAGCGCCCCGCACAGCGCGGCGAGGCAGCGCGCCCCCGCGCTCAGCGCGCGGCGTGCTGCCTGAGCCAAGCGTCGAAGCCCTTGTCGAGGTAGGCGTCGATCGGCAGATCGTCGGCCAGCAGCTGGCTGTCGATGTCGGCGAACTCGGCCACCTTCTGGTTCTGCTGCCAGCCGTAGATCGTCGTCAGCGCGACGCCGAGCAGCGCCACCGGCAGCAGCAGGCGCAGCGACAGCCCGCCCAGGCCGCCCAGGCGCCCGATCACCCCGCCGGCCCAGGCGAGCGCCGAAGCGGGCTCGGCCTTGCGCCGCGCCAGCGCCAGCTCGCGCGCCGCGCGCAGCCGCTCGGCCGCGCGCGGGTCGAGCGGCGCACCCTGGTTGAGCAGGTGGCGGATCTTGTTGCCGAGTTCGGGTTCGTTCATGTCAGTGTGTGCCGGACGCCTGCTGCGCTACGGCGTGATGCCGCGTGCTTTGAGCGCCGTCGCCAACGCACGCGCGGCCCGGGAGCAGTGCGTCTTCACGCTGCCCTCCGAGCATCCCATCGCCATCGCCGTCTCAGCCACGTCCAGTTCCTCCCAGTAACGCATCAGGAAAGCTTCTCGTTGACGGGCGGGTAGTCGAGCGATCTCTTGTTCAATTATTTCAATGGCTTGAGATCTCTCGAGCAACTCGCCCGGTCCGCCGACATAGTACGACCCCTGCTCGACTTCGAGGGTGTCGAGCGGATCGCGCTCGTCCTCCTCGCCGCGCCCCGGGTGCAGCGACGACAGCAGCGTCGTCCACAGCGAGCGCACCCTCTGGCGCCGGTACCAGTCCCGGATCGCGTTCTGCATGATCCGATGGAACAGCAGCGGCAATTCCTCCGCCGGCCGGTCGCCGTACTTCTCGGCCAGCCTCAGCATCGCGTCCTGCACGATATCCAGCGCGGCCTCGTCGTCGCGCACCGCAAACACGGCCTGCTTGAAGGCTCGCCGCTCGACACTCTCGAGGAACGCCGAAAGCTCGCTGCGAGTCGCCAGGGTAGGCCCTTTTGTCGTGCGCGGGTGCGCGATGTACTGCCGAGCGGAATGTTACCAAAACTGTTGCTGCAGGCTCGTTTCGCTCCCTTGACCGCATCGCAACAAGTCTTTATTGTTTAAGGTTTTCCGCCACTTCTTGGCAATTCAAGTCATGGACCGAGTCAAAGGGGTCGAACTTACCGGCGCCGAGATCGTCGTGCGCTGTCTGCAGGAGGAGGGCGTCGAGTACGTCTTCGGCTACCCCGGCGGCGCGGTGCTGTTCATCTACGACGAGCTGTTCAAGCAGGACAAGGTCAAGCACGTCCTGGTGCGCCACGAGCAGGGCGCGGCGCACGCTGCCGACGGCTACTCGCGCTCGTCGAACAAGGTCGGCGTGTGCCTGGTCACCTCCGGCCCGGGGGTCACCAACGCGGTGACCGGAATCGCCACCGCTTACATGGACTCGATCCCGATGGTGATCCTCACCGGCCAGGTGCCGACGGCGGCGATCGGGCTCGACGCGTTCCAGGAGGTCGACGCGGTCGGCATCACCCGTCCGTGCGTGAAGCACAACTTCCTGGTCAAGAACGTCAAGGACCTGGCCGGCACGATCAAGAAGGCGTTCTACC